>Ga0160423_10000403_pt1 | contig 35067 bp, 29 predicted proteins | sample CRUFie14St8metaG_FD_108191 | JGI IMG/M metagenome (GOLD analysis project Ga0160423, IMG submission 108191) | Marine microbial communities from the Costa Rica Dome - CRUD Field 142mm St8 metaG | ecosystem: Environmental > Aquatic > Marine > Oceanic > Photic zone | place: Costa Rica: the Eastern...
CGTTAAAACTCCATGAAGCGTGCGGGAAATATCCGTTTAATATAATAAGCTATATCCGCAACTTTTTGCTGCTGGCTGTTGAAAAAAATTAATGTAATTCAAAAAGGTTATTCTCCTTAAACCTATAAAAATTTATACTAGTTTTATTTGTAACTGGTAAACCTTTTTAAGGGATTTGTCTTGTCCGCTTCATTAAAACAAATTTCTTCACTTCTAAATGGTTTTTCGACAGAAGTGACGCCAACTTCTGCTAGCAAAATCGACAACTTTCAAGACCATCTATCACTTGGAACATCCATAAATGTAACATTTCTTGCAGGATCTAATTTAAGAGATACTGTAGAGGTTTGCAAAAGGTTAAACGAAGAAGGATTTAATCCCGTTCCGCACATTGTTGCTCGAAACTTTGAAAACACCAAGGCTTTAGAGGTATTTTTAGATCTATTAGTTTCGACGGCCGACGTCTGTGAAGTACTGGTGATTGCGGGAGGTATTGCAAGGCCACTCGGCCCCTTTTCTGACAGCCTACAGATTCTTAATTCGGGTTTATTGGAGAAATACCAAATAAGAAAAGTTGGCGTAGCAGGTCATCCAGAAGGGTCACCAGATATCGGCAAGGATAAGTTAGCCACCGCTATCAGCGCTAAGAATCATTGGGCTAAAAACTCAGACATAGAAGCCTACATTACTACGCAATTCTGTTTTGAGGTACCCTCGATAATAACTTGGGAGAAAAATATACGGAGAGACGGCAATAAATTACCAATACATATCGGCATCCCGGGGCCGGCAAACTTAAACACTCTAATTAAGTTTGCTACAATGTCTGGAATTGGTCCCTCAATCCGCGTTTTGAAACGGCAAACAAAGAATCTTACGAAACTGGTTTTTACTCAAGACCCTTATAATATCATAGAGGGTATAGCTTATGCTAAGTCGCAAGATCCGGATTGTTTACTAGAACAACTTCACTTTTACCCTTTTGGAGGTTTAGCCAAAACGGCAGCATGGATAAAAGGCGTTTTAGAAAATGAATAGACTGAAACACTTTAAGTGTTTTGGTACAATTAAATCTGGTTATAAAGCATGGAAAAAACACATGCTCAAGTCGACGAACTATTGATCAAAACAACTTCATTTTTTCACCACCAGCCTTAGGGTTCACGCAGCTGTTGAAAGAATGAACTTAGCAATTCACTGGCCTCCGTCTCATGCCAGCCTCCTATCACTTCAGGTCGATAGTTGCATGTGGCCCTATCAAATATTCGCCCTCCATGCTCCACGCCCCCCCCCTTGGGATCGTAAGCACCAAAGATTAGCCTTTTAAGCTTTGCTAGGGAAATAGCTTGCGCACACATAGCACAAGGTTCTAGTGTCACAAAAATCGTGCAATTAGATAGCACTTTAGTCCCTAAAACCGAAGTTGCTTCTCTTATGGCGAGAATTTCAGCGTGCGCTGTTGGGTCTGAAAGTTGCTCTACTTTGTTATGCGCAGAAACTAGGATGGCATCAGTCACATCATCTCTTATAACAGCGCCAATAGGCACTTCCCCAACCGCAGCAGCTTTCCTAGCCTCGAATAATGCAATTTCCATTGGGCTCTTCATTTTTTCAAACCGGCCTCAAATTTAGATTTGCCTATTATTGCAAGCCTCCCTCTATAACCTTTAGGCCTTCTAGGAACTTGTCTGCTTGCCAAGCTGGAATAACATAAGTCCAATTATTTAACTCGCTGTAGGCAATTGTGTCTGATAGACCCCGCAATGTAATTTTTTTGATAGTATTTTCATCAACTGAAAACTGTAAAATTTTTCGACTACCACCTCTTAATAATTGCCCAGCTATCTTTGATCCCGAATATACTTCAACTTCAAAATATAAAATAGATTGCCACTTTTCCGAGGTTTCCCGTGGCCATACATCAACAAAACTTAATTTAGTAAAGCTTCCGAAGAGGTTTTTAGCTATTTTCCGATCTAAATATCCGATGCCATCTCGATTTTGGTAAATAAATCCACGGTCATCATTTGATCTCACCACGACCGCCGTGCCACCCAGTTTTTCCCAAAATTTTATCTTTTTAATTTCATTGAATTCAATGTTAAGAATTCGCGTATCCAACCAAGATAACAAATCATTGGGAATATCGATACTTCCACTTGCCAACCACGCTTGTTGCTCTTTTGGATGCCGAATAAAAGTTCCTTCAGCAACGCCAATATTATTCCGTTTAAATTGTGCACCTAATATGCTTTCAGCTAATATTTCTCCATCAGCGCCTTGCAGCTTGACAAAAACAGAATTTGCATCAGCTTTTTGATACGGCTCAACGCCAATTTGATTAAATCTAGATGGCATTCTAGTCTTTACAGCAATTTTGCGCATATCCGCCAGTTGGCTAATGACTTTTTGTATAAGTTTAGAAGACGCAGGATATTTAAATTTATTTTCGGCGACCCAAACAGATTCCGCGTTTTGCTTAAATTTTAGTTTTAGCGCCCCCGTTTCTATAAATAAAACGTTTGCAGCTTCTGGTTTAGCATTCAAACGTGGGAAAACTATTACGTTATCGGCTATGGTACGCTGATAATCTTCTGAACTGTTAATTGAATACAAAGCAGCTGTTGTGGAGAATGCTGCCAGTAAAAACAGAATTAATGAGGGGTTTGGCCTCATTAACTTTCACCAACAAACTTGCGCCAACTGATCACTCGCACCAGGTTTAGGCCAAAAATTAATAACAAAAGTAAAATTGGTACTGACCAAATATTATAAAAAATGATTCGATTTTTTAGGTCGGTAATGTCTTCTCTCGCCGAAAATTGTACATCTCGCAACTCTTTTCTGGCCTCGATCATTTCATTCCGTTTTCTCTCCAACTCCAGTTGCTGTTCCTGAGAGTAAACAACACCTTGCTTGATTTCTGTTCTTTGAATTTGGTCGATGAATTTTTTCCCATCTTCAATTTTTGTAAGTAATTTATTTTCTTTCTTACGGTATTTGATCTCAGCTTCTTGTTCCAATTTCTCAAGCAGAGTAAAGCGTCTTTTCAATGTCCCTTTTCCCCGCAGCCCTATCATAGAGGATGTGCCTACCAATTGCTCCAGCGCGTTCACAACAAGGTTCCCATTATTTGCGAATGGGACCTTCAATGTTTCCCCTCCTAGATTTTTATTTTCCAGCCATGCTTCGTCGGCCAAAAGATCAGCGTCAGCAACTATAACCACAGCGGTGGTTTTTATACTGTTATTCAGGTGCGACAAATTATTTTCGCTGTTGAAGTTTACTATCGGCGCTCCAGCAGGAAAAGCCGTTCTAAAAGCGCCAGACAGTCTAGCCATTAATACCTTTTGCTCCGCTGTTTGTTGAAAATTCGCTAAAATTTCAACAGGGTTGGGAGCGTATTCGATCTTTGATACATCTATAAAACCAGAGTCTCGGCTCGCCAACAATATCGGTTGGAATTTTAAGGATTGCTGAGGAAAATACTTAATATGTCCTGCGGATCGTAGGCTTATCCGAGACAAACCGCTAGTGACAACCTCGTCGCTCACAAGACCTTCTTCCTTCACATCAAACCAAACGGGATATTTTGTGGCTAAAATTCTATCACTTCTAGTCATTTGCACGTTAATAGCACCACCCACGTCTCCAACAACTGTCCTTGTCGGAATCTCGATTCCCCAAGCGCTAAGTAATTTAGTAAAATTATCGAGCGCTCGCGATCTTGGAAGTGAAGGTTGACCGTTTTGCGAAACATCAAGCGTTTCATTAAATGGATCCAAGAATGCTAAAACTCTTCCACCCCTCATAATGAATTGATCAATAGCATATAGCGTCGTCTTTGAGAGTTCACCGGGTTCCGTCAAGACTAAAACGTCTATGTCACTGCTGAAGCGCTGCACGTCGCCAAATAAAATTTGGACCGAAAAAAAGCGCTTTATTGTCTCCAGTATTTTCCAGGGGGGTACCCGTTGCGTTTTATCTCCAGAAATAGGTAGATCGCCATAGATTGCAACGGTCCGCTTTTTTGTGTTTACCAAGTCAAAAATTAATCTGGTGAGTTCGTATTCTATCAAGTTATTTTGCTCTGGAGCAAAGTGAGGTATCGTGTAAAACCCGTTCGTGCTATTATGTCCAGATAGACCAAAGAAAATCTGGCTATTGCCAAGCACATCTGGAATAGCATGTATTCCATCGGAAACAGCTCGGTCCTCTTCAGGTGAAAACGGCTTTGGCACGATACGTTCAATTATTAGATTAGAGCCAGATGCAAGTTTATATGTTTCTAGAAGCCCCTCTATTCTAAGCATTAAACTTATATAATCAGGGCCTAAGAGACTTAGATTCTCAGACGTGTAAAAACTCAGCCGAATTGGTTCTTTAATACTTTTCAAAACCTCAATTGTAGCTGTGGAGATGGAAAAAATTTTATCTTCAGTCAAGTCCAACTGCGCGGTTTTAAATAAGCGACCACCCCAGATGTTAACAGACACAAATAGCACGAGAAGAAATACGATGTTCAAGTATCTGAAGAGCTTATTATGTTTCAAATAACTATGCATAATTCAAAGAACTAAGCCTTTTTGATCTCGATTATTAAACTGTTAATCAAGAGACCCATTGTAATAAGTGAGAAAAAATAAAGGAAATTTCCAAAATCAATAGCGCCTTTCGAGATTTCATTAAAATTTGACATCATGCTTAATTGGCTAACAGTTTCAGTAAGCCATTCTGGCGCCCATCCATGAAATGAGCCTTGTATTAATTCAACACCAGTCATCATAGACAAGAAACACATTGTAACAGCAATCACAAATGCAACAGCTTGATTGCTTGTCATAGAGGATGCGCAAGCACTTAATGCTAAAAATCCGCCCGCCATTAACCAACTAGCGCCATAGGTTGCGAATATAACGCCATTATCGGGATTACCGGTCAGATTTACTGTAATCCACAGTGGGAATGTTAAAACTAAAACCACCCCTGAGTATATCCACGCCGCTAAGAATTTTCCTACTACAGCCTCTATGATCTTGACAGGTAGACAAATAAGAAATTCAAACGTTCCTAACTTAATTTCTTCTGCCCATAGTCTCATACCTAAAGCCGGCATCAGTAGAAGATGTAGCCACGGATGGTATTGAAAAAATGCATTGAGATCAGCGACGCCACGATCAAAAAAGTGCCCAAAGTAAAAGGTTAAACCGGCCGATATTGCAACAAAGATAGCGGCCAGAATATATCCAAGTGAGGAGCCAAAATAACTAAGAAGTTCTCTGCTGGTTATTACAAAAATGTTCCGCATGATTATTACATTTCCGTAGGAAGGAGCTCATATTTCCGCCAACTCATATCTGGCAAGGGACAGGGTCCCCTTTAAACTTTATGGTGGAGCCAGACGGAGTCGAACCGACGACCTCTACAATGCCATTGTAGCGCTCTCCCAACTGAGCTATGGCCCCACAATAAAACGATAAACTCAAGTTTTTATTACTTTAAGATTTTTAGAGTTTTGTTGTTGAATACTAGTACTTCTTCTAATCATCATTAATTAACTCTTCTTCCACTTCTTCATCTGAGATTAGCGGCTCATCCTGCACATCACTAACGCCCTGTTCGTCATCATCGACGTCAGGGAGGATAACATCCTCTTCATCGTCTAGCCCTACTCCAGCGATATCATCCTCGTCGGCCACGCCGGCTTCTTCGTTTTCAATCTTTACATCTTCTTCCGCAGCGGGAAGCCGGGTTTTCCGACTTTTTAATATTGCCTCTGGGTCGTACTCGCCCCCACATTTTGGACATATTATTGGATCGTTAAGCAAATCATAAAAAGCTGCTCCGCACGCCTGGCAATTCCTTTTCACGCCCCGTTCTTTAATCGCCAAATTCAGTCCTCCACAAAATTTCTTCAAATTCCATCTTTCGCCGAAATACCGCCATTAGGAGGTATTGTCAAAGTGAAAACAAATATTTCTGCGATTTCACAGTGACTTTAAAATTTTGCCAGACAGGCTTTTAACTTTATGTTAGACACCCGTTGTAAATTTACTGCACGCCGTTCTACATCGAAATGTGATTTCATGCTAGTATTAGATTATTGAAAATGGGAGTTTTTTTGTGGCCAGCATCACAGCTAGTCTGTCGACTAACCTAACCGGATCTATAAAAATAGCCGGTGATAAGTCTATTTCACATCGCTCCATCATACTTGGCGCATTAAGCATTGGTGAAACAACTGTGGACGGTCTTCTAGAAAGCCAAGATATTTTAGCTACTATTTCAGCTATGCAGGCCTTCGGTGTTGAAATTGAAAAAAAAGCTGATAACAAATGGCATATTAACGGACTTGGAGTTGGTGGCTTAGATGAACCTAAAAAGGTGCTTGATTTAGGAAACTCTGGAACGGGAGTACGTTTACTCCTTGGGGTAGCTGCAGGCAATCCAATAACTTCTTTTTTTAGCGGCGATGAGTCTCTTTCAAGTCGCCCGATGGCAAGAGTACTAAAACCACTGGAGATGATGGGCGCAAGCTTTACGTCTAGGATGGGTGGTCTTCTTCCGATATCTTGTACTGGGCCGCAGACTTTACAGCCTATAGACTACTCACTTCCAGTAGCTTCGGCTCAAGTAAAATCAGCAATCCTACTAGCTGGTCTCAACACTCCGGGAAAAACGATTGTAAGAGAACCCACGCCAACGCGCGACCATACAGAAAGAATGCTCAAACAATTTGGCTCAGAGATAAGCATCGAAACTGACGACGAGTCTCAAAATATAATCACTTTAAAGGGCGAAAGTGAACTAACGGGACAGGATATAGTTGTTCCTGGCGATCCTTCATCTGCTGCATTTCCGATGGTTGCAGGCATCTTAGCTGAAGATTCGCGTATTGAAATTAAAAATGTTGGAATTAATCCCTTGCGTTTCGGGTTATTTGAAATCTTGAATGAAATGGGAGCAAAAACCGAATTGATACAAAAACACGATGGGGTGGGTGAGCCAATAGCGGATATTGTAGTCAAGACTAGCAAACTTAAAGGAGTGACGGTTCCAGCTAGCATTGCACCGAGGATGATAGACGAATATCCAATTCTAGCAGTGGCGGCTGCCTGTGCTTCTGGAACAACAAGAATGTTCGGATTACAAGAGCTGCGTGTAAAAGAAAGTGATAGGTTAGCCGCGATGGCCAATGGGCTTAAAGCGTGCGGCGTAACAGTAGAAGAAACTTCTGACAGCTTAACCGTTCATGGAAGTGGCGGTCAAATTGAAGGAGGTGCCCGTATCCAAACTCAACTAGATCATAGAATAGCAATGTCATTCTTGACATTGGGTCTAAAAGCCAAAAACCCGATCAGTATAGATAATGGCACCACAATTAATACTAGTTTTCCAGGTTTCGTAGAAACAATGAAGTCCTTAGGAGCGAACCTAAACTTCAGCGACAGATGAAAGGACTAACGCATTTGATTGTAGCAATAGATGGGCCCGCTGCATCTGGGAAAGGAACAATCGCCAAAAAACTCGCAGAATATTTTAATCTTAGTTATCTAGATACTGGGATTTTGTATCGTGCTGTAGCCCTACAAATGCTCACCAAGGGCATGAACGAGAAAGATTCCCAATCTGCGGAGAAAGCGGCGCGGCAGGTGTCCATAGCCTCTATTGATCACACTGGGATAAGGACCCGAGCGGTATCTGATCTGGCCTCTAAGATAGCTACTATCTCCGGTGTTCGTGAAGAGCTGCTTGACCGCCAGAGAAGATTTGCACAAAACCCTGATCCAGATAAGGACGGAGCTATTTTGGACGGGCGTGATATTGGCACAGTTGTTTGCCCTCACGCCGATTTTAAGATTTTTATAATGGCTGATTTAGAAATAAGGGCAAAAAGACGTTGGAAAGAGTTGCTTCAAAGTGATCCGACCGTTATATACTGTGAAGTTCTTGAAGAAATGCGTTCCCGGGACGAACGCGATACAAATAGAAAAGACGCCCCGTTAGCGGTTACATCAGGCGCCCTGGTGATTGATACATCTAACAAGAGCATTGATGTAAGTTTTAATGAGGCAAAGGATTGGATTCTGTCTCGACGTTTTTGAACCGTCGGTTGTTTGTTGACTATGACCGGCAATTGCAACCAAAAGTGGCAAAGCTAATTAGGAAGCCGTAGCTCGTTTATGGACGAAAAAAATAGGTGATACAAGCGCTGAGACTTAATATAAGCAGTTTTTTGCCTAGTCCCCACTTAACCCCATTTTCCCGGCATACGATATTGCCGTGAAACAGGCCTTCCAAGGAGTTTATCATGACTGAAGTAGATATGAGCGAGAGCGCTCTGGATGAATTTGAGGCTTTATTAAGCGAGTCCTTTGGAAACGAAGTAAGTATTGAGGGAAGTGTCGTTAAGGGCACCATCATATCAATTGAAGGTGACAGCGCACTAATTGACGTAGGACTTAAGTCTGAAGGGCGCGTTTCGCTCAGAGAATTTACTTCGCCGGGTCAGGAACACGGCTTGAAAGCTGGCGATCTTGTCGAAGTCTACGTCGAGAGAATGGAGGACCGAAACGGAGAAGCGATGCTGAGCCGAGAAAAGGCTCGGAGAGAAGAAGCTTGGGTTATCTTAGAGAGAGCGTTCGAAGCTCAAGAACGGGTTGATGGCACCATATTTGGCCGCGTTAAAGGAGGGTTCACCGTAGATCTAGCAGGTGCAACTGCCTTCCTCCCAGGCAGTCAGGTAGATATTCGACCTGTAAAAGATATAGCCCACTTATTGGGAATTTCTCAACCGTTTTTAATTTTAAAGATGGATCGAAGACGGGGAAACATCGTCGTTTCCCGGAGGGCTGTCCTAGAAGAAAGTCGCACCGAGGCCCGTTCGGAACTTGTTGCTAATTTGCAAGAGGGACAGACCCTACAAGGTGTTGTTAAAAACATAACGGACTATGGAGCATTTGTTGATCTGGGCGGAGTCGACGGGCTACTTCACGTAACAGACATAGCGTGGCGACGAATTAACCACCCAAGCGAAGCCCTTACCATAGGGCAGTCTGTTGATGTTCAGGTCATACGATTCAATGCTGAAACGCAGAGAATATCTCTTGGTATGAAACAACTTGAGGACGACCCGTGGAGTAATGTGGATACAAAATATCCCATAGAATCTCGATTTAGCGGTAGAGTTACAAATATAACAGATTATGGAGCTTTTGTAGAGCTGGAGCCAGGAATTGAAGGGCTGGTTCATGTCTCAGAGATGAGTTGGACTAAGAAAAATGTTCACCCTGGTAAAATCGTTTCTACAAGCCAAGAGGTGGAAATCGTCGTTTTAGACGTCGATGCCTCAAAAAGGCGCATTTCACTCGGGCTAAAGCAATGTTTGCCGAATCCGTGGGACGAGTTTCAAAAAAATCATCCTGTTGGGTCCGAGATTGAAGGTGAAATCAAAAATATTACCGAATTCGGCCTATTTATAGGCCTTGCGGGTGAGATTGATGGGATGGCGCACTTTTCTGATCTTGATTGGGAACGACCTGGCGAAGAAGCCATTAACGACTATTTAAAGGGGGAAAACGTAAAAGCAAAAGTTTTGGATATCGATCCGGAAAAAGAAAGAATTTCTTTGGGGATTAAACAACTTACAGAAGACCCTTTTACAACTGGTGCCGCCACAATTCGTAAAGGCATCATAGTTACAACCACCGTCACTAAGCTATTAGATACTGGAATTGAAGTGACTGTGGGTGACAATATGGCTGGATTTATTAGAAAATCTGAATTATCTCGAGATAGGTCAGAGCAGCGCGCTGACCGTTTTGCGGTTGGAGAAAAAGTTGATGCCAAAGTTACACAGATCGATCAAAAAAATCGTAAAGTCACGCTGTCTGTAAAAGCCAGGGAAATAGAGGAAGAGAAGAAAGCTATGGCGGAATATGGATCCTCTGATAGCGGGGCTAGTTTGGGAGATATTCTTGGCGCAGCATTGAGACAAAAAGAAGAAGACCAAAACGCCGAGAATTAGGAACATCTGCTGGATATCACGGGTTGTATAATTAGCGGCTAACCGCTTTTATAGATGTTGCTTGAAATTAGAGCTTTTCCAGTCTTAATGGCTGTAAATAACATGACTGCCCAGCATTGAAAGAGCTAACCTATGGAGTGTTATGTAAAATTGCGTTAACATAATATTTTGAAAATTAAAATTGGGTCTTTGCAAAATGACAAAGTCAGAACTAATTCTAAAGTTATCCGAAGCTAACCCTCATTTATATCAAAGAGACATTGAGATACTCGTGGCAACTATTTTTGAGGAAATTGCATATGCTCTTGAATGTGGGAACCGGGTGGAACTTAGAGGTTTTGGGGCTTTTGCAACGAAGAAACGTGGTGCACGAACAGGCCGCAATCCTCGAACTGGGGACTCAGTCCCTGTAACCGAGAAGTTTGTTCCTTTCTTTAAGACTGGAAAACAATTGAGAGAGAAACTTAATCGTTAACTTTTTCATACGGATAGGAATAAATAGTTGATCAACTGTATTATATGCAGGCATTTGAAACGGAGAGTAATCTTTAAATAAATCGACAAAATTTTCTTTTTGTAAAACACTTCACAGCACTGGCATTTTTATTTTGGAACCGTTTTCTCACCAAAAACCACGATCTAACTTTCTTCCATAGCTTAGGAGTTTCGATGCTATCAGGGGTAGGCGTTCTTCTAAAGCTGCTTAAAGGATTCTTTTTTATCACAGTTTCAATTACCGTGGTCCTTTTTGCAATATCCAATAAACATTCTGGCCTTGTTAAGTTTTGGCCTTTGGACTTCTATATAGAAATTCCTGTTTACCTATTATGCTTGGGAATATTAGGTCTTGGTTTTATATCAGGGTTCCTTTTTTCATCGTTGAAAAACCTTCCGCAAAAATATAAGGAAAGGCAAACATATAAGAAAGAGATCAAAAACTTGGACCAACAGCTTAGACAGTCTAATATAGAAAGTCGACAGAGTCGGACCGAAATCGCTAAACCTGTAAGAGACGTTGCGGCACACAATGCGTAATAAGTTAGCTGTGAAAATCTGTGGAATGAATTCACAAACCGCAGTAGATACTGCAATTGCTAGTGGCGTTGATTATCTTGGTTTTGTATTTTTTCCGCCATCACCAAGGTCTTTAACACCCAAAATTGCCTCGAGTTTAATGGAGAAGCGGTCTGATGATTTCAAAGTTGTGGCAGTCGTTGTAAATCCCTCAGATAAGTTGCTCGAAGAAATAACCTATCATTTAGCCCCCGACATCTTCCAATTACATGGCTCAGAAACAGCAGACGACATAGAAAATATAAAACAGAAGTTTAATACAAAGATAATTAAAGCGATAAAAATTTCAGAACGTGAAGATTTTGAGGAAGTATCGAAATTTGACAAAGTTGCTGACTTTTTGCTTTTTGATGCCGCGGCGCCAGCGAATACGGCTCATTCACTGCCTGGCGGCAATGGCATCTCTTTTAATTGGAATTGGCTGAGTAATGCTTCCCTCGCAGCACCTTGGTTTTTGTCTGGGGGATTAAACATCAGTAACATAAATGAGGCGGTGCAAACCACAGGAGCAACAGCAGTAGATGTTTCATCGGGAGTAGAAGATAACGCCGGAATTAAAAATAATCAGAAAATTATTGAATTTATGAACATGGTTAGAACACTATAGAATTACCAAAAACTCTATTTTTCTAATAAGCTTTTGGTATTTACATTTCCATCCTTTAGCTCAGGAGTCTGGATGTCCTACAAAGAAATTGCAAATACATTAAGAAATGCTCCAGACGAAAATGGCCATTTTGGAATTTTTGGCGGCCAGTATGTAGCGGAAACACTCATGCCTTTAATAATTGAGGTGTGTGATGCATGGCGCGCGTCGAAAAATGATCCCAGTTTTTGGAGCGAATTAGAGTACTATCGACAACATTATATCGGACGGCCTAGCCCTCTTTACCTCGCCAGCCGGCTTACTGAACATTTTAACGGGGCCAAGCTTTATTTTAAGCGAGATGAACTCAATCACACAGGCGCTCATAAGATAAATAATGTAATGGGGCAGGCGCTCGTAGCACGTCGAATGGGCAAAACTAAGATCATTGCCGAAACTGGGGCAGGACAGCACGGTGTTGCTACCGCGACGGCTTGTGCCTTGTTCAACCTCGAGTGTGAGGTTTTCATGGGTGCAGAAGATGTAAAACGGCAAAAACCAAACGTAGACCGTATGCGATTACTAGGAGCGAAAATTCATCCCGTAACATCAGGCTCTTCGACACTGAAAGACGCAATGAACGAAGCACTAAGATATTGGGTATCTAAAGCGGAGACACATTTTTATATTATTGGTACAGTCGCGGGGCCCCATCCTTATCCAGAAATGGTTAGAGACTTTCAGTGTGTAATAGGCGAAGAGACAAAAGAACAAATCATGGCAGCCGAAGGCCGGCTTCCCGATACATTGGTTGCATGTATTGGCGGGGGGTCAAATGCTATTGGCCTATTTCACCCATTTTTAGATGATCAAGTAAAAATAATAGGAGTAGAAGCCGCTGGATATGGGGTCGAAACCGGTCTACATGCTGCATCCTTAACAGGCGGACGTCCGGGTGTTCTGCATGGCAACAGGACATATCTGTTACAGAACGAGGATGGACAAATCACAGAAGCCCATTCTATCTCAGCTGGATTGGATTATCCTGGCATCGGCCCAGAACACTCCTGGCTATTTGAAAACGGCAGGGTGGATTATGTTTGTGCCACAGATCAAGAAGCGCTTGAAGCATTTGCATTGTGTTCAAGACTTGAGGGCATTATACCCGCACTAGAGCCAGCGCACGCGTTGGCTTATATCGCAACGATAATAAAAACCTTACCAAAGGATCATATTATTGTCATGAATATGTGCGGTAGAGGTGATAAAGATCTCGAAGCCGTCTTACCACTATTAGAGAAAATGGGAAAACTGTGACAAAATACACCAGTGACCGTCTGAAAATTCTTTTTGAAAAGTTAAGATCAAAGGACACTTCGGCTCTCGGCATTTTTATCACTGCAGGCGACCCCGACTTTGATACCTCGCTCAAAATTATGGAGGGTTTACCGGAAGAAGGAGCTGATATGATAGAGTTCGGCATGCCATTTTCCGATCCTATGGCCGATGGTCCGGCAATACAAGCCTCAAGCAAACGAGCTCTAGAAGCTGGTGGCTCATTAAAGAAAACATTAGATATGGTGAGGATATTTCGTGAGAAAAATAATTCTACGCCAATTATTTTAATGGGATACTATAACCCCATATATAACTTCGGTGTCCAGAAGTTTTTAACTGAGGTTATTGAGGCCGGAGCCGATGGCCTAATTGTTGTTGATCTCCCTCCTGAAGAAGATGAAGAGCTTTGTATACCCGCAAAAGAATGTAACTTACCATTCGTTAGGCTAACCGCACCCACCACAAGCAACGAACGCTTGACGACTGTGTTGCAGAACGCCACTGGCTTTATTTATTACGTATCTATAACAGGTATAACTGGGACCAAAGACGTTCCAATAGAACTAGTAACACACGCAGTCCAGAACCTCAAAGAACATTCCAACCTACCTATCGCAGTGGGGTTTGGCATAAAAACTCGAGAACATGTGGAACAAGTCACTAGAATAGCCGATGCTGCAATCGTTGGTTCAGAAGTTGTAAACGCCATTGCAAACACCTTGGACGCAAATGGAAAGGCGAAACCTGAAACCATTCAGACCACTCTGTCATTAGTTAGAGATCTAGCTGCCGGAGTGCGAGGAAAATAAATTTTAGAGAAAGCAAAATGATGTCATGAACTGGATTACCAATTCTGTTCTACCAAGAATAAAGGCATTAGTACAACCGAAGGAGATACCCGATAATTTCTGGGTAAAGTGTAAAGGTTGTAATGAAATGCTATTTCACAGGCAGCTTGAGGAAAATCTTCAAGTTTGCCCACGATGCGACTATCACATGCCACTTACTTCTAAAAATCGCTTAAAGGCCCTGTTTGACGGCGGTAGCTATGAAGAAATAGCGTTAAACGACAAAACAGCTCTCGATCCGCTAAAATTTAGAGATAAACGCAAATATTTAGATCGTATTAGAGAAGCTAGGAACAAAACAGGACTTCAGGACGCCATATCGCTGGCATGTGGCAGATTAAATAAACTAGAAATTATAACTGCTGTATTCTCCTTTGAGTTTATGGGAGGTTCTATGGGTTCTGCCGTTGGCAACGCTATAATCCAGGCAGCAGAGGTAGCGATTAATAAAAATGCACCACTTGTTATTTTCCCATCCTCAGGGGGTGCACGAATGCAAGAGGGAATTCTTTCTTTGATGCAACTGCCACGAACAATTATAGCTACTCAGATGATTAAAGAAGCTGAACTCCCATTTATTGTTGTTCTTACAAACCCGACTACGGGAGGTGTAACAGCTTCTTTTGCCATGCTTGGAGACATCCACATTGCAGAGCCAGGCGCTATTATTGGTTTTGCCGGTAAACGTGTAATAGAAGAGACCATTCATGAGAAACTCCCAGAAGGTTTTCAAAGCGCTGAATATCTACTAGATCATGGGATGGTCGATTTAGTTATCAGAAGACACGACCTTCCTAAAACACTCTCGACATTATTATGTCTTCTTATGAATAAGGCTATAGCGTCAAGTTCATCATCTGGGGAATAATAATCGATGTCAATTGATAGGATATTGGAGCGACTTCTAAGGCTCCATCCAAAATTAATAGATCTATCGCTATCACGACTTAAAAAACTATTACGCCGGCTTGGAAACCCGGAAGAGAACTTGCCTCCCATTATCCATGTTGCTGGGACAAATGGTAAGGGATCAACCGTCGCGACTCTGGCTGCCATATACAGGAGTGCCGGTTATAGGGTCCATATTTACACATCACCTCATTTAGTAAGTTTCACCGAGAGAATTGTTGTCTCTGGAACAGAGATATCTACGACTTATCTAGAGGAAGTATTAATAGAATGTGAAAATGCTAATGGGGGCGAAAATATTACGTTTTTTGAAATTACTACAGCCGCCGCACTATTAGCATTTTCACGCAACCCAGCCGATTTGCTACTATTGGAGGTCGGATTAGGCGGTCGCTTCGATGCGACAAATGTGATTGAGAAACCAATGCTTTCATTAATAACTCCTGTTTCAATGGATCACCAGGACTTTCTTGGCAACACAATTAATGAAATAGCTTTTGAAAAGGCAGGAATATTAAAACCTAGTGTCTCAGCTATTATAGGCCCGCAGACAAATGAAGCATTGAATGTGATAAAAAGGCGCGCTTTAGAATTAGGTTCCTCAACCTATGTTTTTGGCGAAGACTGGAACATTTCTCCAGCAAACAATCAGTTAATGTTTAAGATGGGATCAGAGAGTAGTATCATCCCTCGACCGAACCTCCTAGGTGATCACCAAATTCAAAACGCTGGCTGCGCGTTGGCTTCCGTTAAATTACTAAACGGTCAATTTCCTGTGAGCCCACAAGAAATTGACATCGGACTGGTAAATATTAGTTGGCCTGCACGATTACAGAAATTAAAAGAGGGAAATTTAATTGAAAACTTGTTAGAAGATGTGGAAATTTGGATAGATGGCGGCCACAACCAGGATGCCGCCAAAGCAATTGCTTCAACATTAAAGGACTGGCGCGCCGAAGCTCCCGAAATTTCAATTCACATAATCTTTGGGGCTCTTAACAATCGTCGCCCGCAGAATTTTTTAAAGTATTTTACTAATGTAGTCGACACAATAAGAGCTGTTGATATTCCAGGGGAAACGAACGCATTATCAACATCGGAAATAGAAAGTGCAGCACTCGAATGCGGATTAACAGCCTATCCAGCAAAGGGGATCAGTTTCGCGATAAGTGATATAGTTTCTAACTCCAGTGGAAAGCGCCGAATACTAATCTGTGGCTCCCTCTATCTAGCTGGCGCGGTTTTGCGAGCAAACGGTTGCCCACAAAAATAAAACTAATGTTTCACTTAAATGAAATTGATAACCTATATGATCGAGCCACTACGCGTCCAAAGCTTCATCTACCCACTCGGACAACTTGTGTGGCGGCAATGCTCCGATTTTTGTGGCTATTACTTCTCCAGCCTGAAAAATAATTAATGTTGGTATACCTCGAACGTTATACGTTGACGGGGTCTGCGGGTTATCATCAATATTGATTTTAGCAACTGTCAGCTTAGCACCCATCGTTTCGGCCAAGCTCTCTAGAGCTGGAGCTATAGCCTTACAGGGCCCGCACCACTCAGCCCAGAAATCAACAAGTACAGGTTTATCTGCGCCCAAAACGTCAGTGCGAAAACTTTCGTCTGTAACCTGTAATATTGCCATGAAAACCTCCAGCTATTCTGTTCTATCTCTTTTAAAATATGCAATTTACGTCTAAAAGTATCATGAAGCATTGTTTTTTTAAATTTAAATTGTAATAAATTTAACTCTAGCTGAAATACTTCTCTGGAAACTCGATAATTTTTGGTCCTTCAGTCCAGATTAGCATAGAACGAATTATATGCTTTGGATAAATTTTTTTGATTAACTTGTAATAAAGATTCATCTGTCTTTGATACGTCTCTTCGATGTCATCGAACTTTTTTGGCGGTCGCTTATCAGTTTTAAAATCAGCGATAATCACCTCTTTATCCAAAACAACCAGGCGGTCCACCCTAGCCATCACTTCTCTGTCTATCCCATCCTCTTTTACGGTCCCATTCAAAGGTGCTTCTACAAAAGCGTTTCCCGAAAAAATTTTACTAAGGCAGGGGAAGTTTATCACTTTCAAAGCGGTCGTTATGTATTCATCCTTTTGCTCGTTGTCGAGTTTAGGATACTCGTCCAGTAAATATTTTTTGGCTAAATTCCATCGTTTTTCTGTTGAAACAATAGGCAGTATTTGTAAAAGGGAGTGGATAATACGCCCTCTTAAAAATTTATCCGTTTTTTCAGGTGCGAATAGCGAAAGATTATTACTTAGTTGATTTGGTGCTGAGGGGATAAGACGATCTGTTTCAAAAGTTAGTTCTTTTGGGTCTTCCCAAAGCCATTCAGGTAATTGCAGAATATCTTTTTTTCTTGTTGGTCTGATGTCCTTTTTATCTGGTCCTGACACCTGGTCTAAAGAGATCTGTAATACACCATCAGCGTCTCTAGCTATTGGCTTAAGTCGGTTTTTTAGTTTTCCATACCAAGTTGAATCTTCATCCTTTGGGAGGGTTCCCCAGCCTCCTATATAAATACGATCTTCAGCTCGTGTCATCGCCACATAAAGTAACCGGAGGTATTCTTTTTCTCTTATCTCCAATTCAACTTCTCGCAACGTCTCAATCATTTGAGGGTTGCCTTGCCGGTTAGGTGACCAAAGCGGGAATTGTTGGTTGCTACTTCTTTCGCTCCAAACAATTTTTGGAGACTGGTTTGGCTTACTAATCGTATCTGGCATGAATACAATTGGTGCCTGAAGTCCTTTCGCGCCATGGACCGTCATAATACGAACCTTGTTAGAGCCGTCAGCTTCCATATCACGCTTAATTTCGTGATTGCCGTTTGATAACCAGTTCACAAAACCTTGTAGTGAAGGAACGTTCGTACGGTCATATTCAAGAATTTGGGCTAAAAATTGATCAATTGGATCGCCCGCTTCCGCACCTATCCGCTCTAAAAGTTTCCTGCGCCCTCCCATACTCAGTAAATCCGAGTAAAGCTCAAACGTTGATAAGTGGTGAGCTCGTTCAAGCCAATACTTTAACTGGTCAAGAGTTTCTGAAAACTTACTATTTAAAGCAGATTTGTTATTCAATGTTTCCCAAAGGGTGCTATCGCCTCTATCCCAACAGAGCTCCAATAAGTCGTTTTCGTCTATTTCCAAAAAAGGACTTTTCAAAAGGCTTGCTAAATTTAAGTCATCTTCTGGAAGAAGTACAAATTTGCCGAAAGCTATTAGGTCCATGACCGCCAATTGATCGGTCAAAATCATACGATCAACGCCTGCTACAGGGACCAACTTTTGTTTTAGAGCATTTACTAACTCTTCCATAAAATGACCACGTTGCCGAAGCAATATTATGATGTCACAAGGTTCAATTGCTCGACCTCTACTTTCCAATATTTCACCACTTTTAATCCAACTCGAAATTTTTGAGGCTATTTTGCTTGCCAGTCGCGTACTGGGTTCATCGAAATGGATTTGTTTCCTAGGCACTGACCAAAAGTCTCTGGGCTTTCTATCTACTGGCTCTTCAGGAGGCCATATTTCGACTAAACCCGCCTGACCAGTGCGAAACGGATGATGTTTAATGGAAGAAAAATCCGAATTTTCTGGCTCAAAAACGGTATCAACTGCTTTGAGAACAGCCGCGCTCGATCTATATGAGATATCAAGTTTCACATCTTTCCATGGTTTTTTTGCCAGTTTAAAACTCTCTTTCAGAGTTTGTCGCTTCATTTTAAAAAGGTTAGGGTCAGCCCCTTGAAAACTAAAAATGGATTGCTTTGGATCACCCACTACAAATAGCGTTCTAGAACCAAGGTTGCCAATCCCGTTTTGTTCGGTGAAGAACTCTTTTACTAACGTTTCCACAATTTTCCATTGATCTGAATTGGTATCTTGTGCTTCGTCTAATAGAAGATGATCTATCCCTCCATCTAATTTATACAAAACCCACGGAGATATTTCGTCATTTGCAATTAACCTATTGGCAAGCATTATCAGATCATCATAGTCAATTACCGCATTATTTTTTTTATTTTCCGTGTACAGCTGCATCACGCTTTGCGATAAAAATAACAATTTTTCATTCTTAGACACTAGATCAAGGCACTTAAGCTTGTCATCTACTGCCATAAGACGAGAGGCTTCAGATGTAAGTGTTTGTTCTAAGCTTGGATGTTCATTAAAAATTTTTACTGAGGCTAGCCTGGTTCGGATACTTCCCTTTTGCGTTAAAAAACCTAACTTATAATTTTCGAAAGATGCTCTGTTCACTTTTTCATTTTGGAGCCAGTTTTTAATGGCACTGCTTAGTGCTCTATCGGACTGGTTTCCCGACATTAAAATTGCCACAGCCTTTTCTAATTCAGCGAGTGTCTTACTATCATAACTTGATCTTTCTTCTATGATTTTAAGCTCTGTTTCTAGGGAATTAATATTCAATTGAGCTCTAATAATATTTCCTAAAGTTTTTTCGTTCGCTGGACCTTCAAAAATTTCCTGAAACCTATATTTTTTGCCAATTATTTCTTCCAGCAAGTTTGATAATTCATCCTCGTTAATTGTCTCTGCTATTTCGACGAAGGCGTTAGCGAATGAGCCATTTTGCTCAGATATAGCTTTTCGAATAATTAAATCCCGAGCTGTCTTCAAATATTCTTTTGCGATCGTATCATCGATTACATCGAATTGGGGTGATAATTTTGCCTCTAAAGGGAAACGTCTCAACAAAGACTGGCAAAATCCGTGTATAGTTACCACTTGCAATTTTTCTGCGGAGTCTACAACAAGAGCGAATAAACCACGAGCACGTTCCAATACATTTTTTTTTGCCCGCTTGCCAGACAACCTAAGCAGATCATCACAAAGTGTTGCGTCGCTGGCAAGTGACCAAGCGGACAACCGCGAAGTAATCCGCATAGCCATTTCTGCTGCTGCTGCCTTAGTAAAGGTCAAACACAAAATCCGCTCTGGGGGAACACCGGCTAGTAATAAACGTAATACGCGGTCAGTTAAAATCTTTGTTTTTCCTGCACCGGCAGACGCTTCGACCCACGCGGAAAACCTAGGATCAGATGCTTCATGCTGTTGTTCTAAACTCATATAATTAGCGCCATTCTTTGACACGGGCTAAGTGCCCATAATCATCGAAGATAGGTTCCGCTCCATAGTCGGGAGCATAGAGATAAGGCATCTCTGGGTTATCAAAATCATTCAAAAGCTTCAAAAACCCCCTCTCGGCATCAACGATTAACGTGTTCGCAGGAAATGAATGGGCCTTGCCTAAAGTGTTGCCTCCCGTCAGATGATAGTATTGCAGCTCGGCACACTCCTTTGCCGGCAGGTTTTCAAACCCACCCTTTGCTAATATCACGGCTTCTAGCGGTAATTGAGGTGCTAAACCACCCTCTACTTCTCGCCTTGAAGGTATCGCTCCAGTCTTATAATCAATAATAACCCATTTATCGTTTCTCATTTGGTCTATTCGATCAGCGGTGGCACGGAGTTGTACTGGTCTACCGTTCAAAATAAAGTGCCATATACCCTTCTTTTCGACATGCAACGCTATTCTGTTTTGTCGTTTTTCTGCTTCATGCTGCACAAACCACTCAGCTATTCGTTCAAATCTTGGCCACCAAAATGCCCAAACAACTGGATCTTCAAACGTCGTGGAAAAAATTTCTCTGCCTTTGTCAATCAGCGATACTAACGCCTCATTGTTATTTTCTGGGATCCCTTCAGAGGCAAAAATTTCTAAGGCTTTATGTATAAAATTTCCTCGGTCAATGGGAGACGGCATTCGGTCAATTGGATCCAATGGTTCTAGTCTCAGGATTTTTTTTGCATAAATTGCGTAAGGATTACGTAGCCAAATCCCCACCTGGGTAACGGAGAAAGAGCAAGGTCTTTTTTCTCTGCTTGGTTTGGGTTGCGGTGCCCCTCTACCAAAACGCTTTTCTGATTTAGGTTGGTCCAATAATTTTTGCCATTTCTGCCACTTCTGACCACGCTCTTTAATTATGCTATCCTGGCCAATAGCGTTGAATATTGATGAAAGGCGCATTAGCCAGCGAGAAGCGGTGGTTGGACTATTGGCTTGGTTTAGAGACCGCGTTAAAAATACCTCGGGTGCGCAAACGGCTTGCAAGAAATCATGGGCTGATTGTCCAATCCGTTTTGAAGTATCCATCAAGCCTAGCGCTTCCTGCATGCTGCGGCCTAACCATGGATCTGGCTGGATAACTGGCGGCCAGGCACCCTCATTTAAGCCACCTATTATGATACGGTCAAATTCAGAAAGTCGCCCTTCAAGCGGCCCAAATATAGCTAATTTTGGTTTTTCTTGATATTTTTCCCGAATTACAAAGTCCGATAAGACGGTTTCGAATAGTGAGGTGTATGATATGCCATCAATTCTTTGGAAATCTTGGCTTTGTTCATAAAAATCGTTCAAAATTTTTATAATTTGATTATTAGTCTCTGTGGTTTCGCCGTTAAGTTCAATGGGACCACTAAGCTTTTCAACCAAGGCCAAATGAAGTAACAACATTTCTGGCAGTGTTTTAGAGCCACTAACTAATGCGTGTTCAAAACTTCTTATTACCGGTGCTAACTCCAACAACCACTCATACAGGTTATCAATGCATACGGAGCCCATAGCTCCTGTCTTGATTTGTCGGTTTTTATTGTGGCGCCGCCCGATATTTACTGCTTCCAACAACCCATCAATACCGGGTTTTGGTCTTTCCCCTCTTAAAAACAAAATTTCCAGCTGACTAACATTTTTTTGGAATTCTACTTTCGGCAACCCGCCATTTGCTAATGGATGTTTTAATGCCGAAAGGAGCGGGATTGGTGCCAATTGATTAAATACCATTTCGCTCACCAGGCGCCAAAAATTAATATAGTTATTATTTAAAAATTGTTGGCCTGCAGAGTCATAGACACTTAGGTTCCAGCGGCTTGCGGCTAAAGTCACATGTCTCGCAAGATTTCTATCACTTGTTATAAGAGCTGCTGATCGTGCTTCGTGCTCTAGCGTTTCACGCATTATTAAGGCAATAGTTTCAGCCTCCGCCCTAAGGTCTTCCGATTCGATTATAATTATGCCCTCAAGATCTTTCTGGGGGACGGTTTTTTTGATTACTGACCGCCAGCGCCCTGATAAAGCAGGAGGTAATAATGCTTCAGAAAATAATTTAAAGCGACCAGCTGGCGACTTCTCTTTAACAGTATTATCTGCATTTGGCAGCCAGTTCTGTACATCACCTGGCTGAATACCTAGTTTGTCAAGCAAACTAAACATCATATGTTGAGGATGTGTTGCATCCTCAACAACAACTTTACGGTATTTTTCATCCTCTCTTTGATCTAATCCCGGCAGTACAACTGCACCATTTTTCAATGAAGCCACGACTTTAATAAGCTCAGCGGTGGCTGGCATACTGCCCGTAGAACCGGCTATTGTAATAAATTGAGCAGTTTGAGATTTTTCCCATTTTGCAGAAAGATGCCCCAATAAATTGTTCGTGTATATTGCCGGGTCAACAAGATTTTCTTCTTCGAGAATTTTAGGCCAATACTCTATCAGCAATTTTAGAAATTTAAAGCTGGTTTGCCAATGCATCGCATGCTCTTCCGGCACAAAATTTTCAAGTTTGTCCAGCGAAATACCTTCAATCTGCATTCGATCAATCATAGTAGCTAATGCGTTTGCTAATCCAACGGATCCCTTATAATTATTGCCTCTGCCTTCCCTACTCTTCCGGTTTTCGCCATCCAGCTCCATGAAACGCTCGACCAATTGAGTCAAAAGTAATCGCCTTCGTAGTCGCGATATGACTTTTTTTTGACTAATATTTTCAACATTTAAGGGATCCATATCGTTACCAAAGAAGAGTTCTTCGTCCATTAGGTCGCCTAAGGGTCGGATAGTGGGCAAGATCACCGTCCTGTTGTCGAAAAAGTCTTTGATACAACTTGCGAAGTTCGCGACTGATCGCTGCGTTGGCAAAAAGAAAATACTTTGCGCAAGTACATCCCGATCAAACTTTATTTTTTTCAGAAAACCAAAAGCTAATACGTCAAGGAAAGAAAAGTTAGGATCAATCGTATAAACTTTTGGCCTAGACATATTTGACCTTAGAAGAAGGGGGCATTCTTTGCATGTCCATTGGCAAACTTAAATCTGGCAAATTCCAAGTCGGAAGGAGTGCTTATATGATACCATAGTCCATCGTGAATAACCCCTACTAATCGCTCACGCTCGATCGCTTCATCATAAAACCAATTTAATGAAAAGGCGCCGTCAGGCGTATTAACGAAAGATAAAGGGTTAATTATTGATAGCCCCATGTAAGCAAAAGGAGAAACCATTTTTTCTTTTCGTCTACTTAAAATGCCATCTTGGTTCATAAAAAAATCACCAAATCCGTCAAAATTTTCGGCCTTTACTGTGGGGGTTAACATCAGCAGAGCATCCATATGATTGGAATTCCACTTTTCCGCTAGATGCCGTAGTGTGTTTTTCATCCCATCAACCCATACGCTGTCGCCATTGATGATAAAAAATGGTTCGTTCCCCAAGTGGGGAAGGGCGTTCATAACGCCGCCACCAGTTTCTAGCGGCAACTCCTCTTCTGACAAGATAATCCTATGATCTTTCCTAGCGCCAACATGTTCAACAATGACTGATGCTAAATGTGATACATTTATTATGATTTTGGTGACCCCAACTCCGAATAAATTGTCAATAGACCGGTCTAATATTGTTTTACCCAGAATTACTAACATTGGCTTTGGTATTCTCTCAGTTAAAGGTAACATCCGACGACCATGGCCCGCCGCTAATATTATGGCAGTCTTGGGTATCTCTACGAGGGAAGAAGGAAGTTGCTCTATGAACATTAAGAGTTGTCGTTCATCGTTATCTCATTTTCAATAAAACCCTGGGGAACATTTTTATCTAGCCAACCGCGTATTTCGCCTAATGCTGTAAATTGTAAGTTGGCTAATGTATACCTCCACAGTCTTGGTATGTGGATAAGGTATTTGCTGTTTCGGTAAAGAATATCTTGCCTGGTAAAAATACCAAAGACTTTAAGAGCGCGCTGTGTTCCCAAGATATAGTAAGACCTCATAAAATTATTTCTACTATTCACCCCCTCAACCCCATCAAAATATCTATCAAGCATTAATAAAGTGATTTCATCACTTATGTTGCGTCGTGAGTCTTGCAACAAGGAAACTAAGTCGTAACTAGCCGGCCCGATAACAGCGTCTTGAAAGTCTAAAAGGCCACACCTACGGACACCATCCCTTTCCGCAAGGACCATAAGATTATCTACGTGGTAGTCACGGAGTACCAATACTTTTTTGCAAGATTCAATATACGTAAAGCACTGTCTCCAGGCCTCAAAAAAACGTCTTTTTTCTTTTTCGGAAATATCTAATCGTAATCTTCCTTCCAAATACCAATCTATAAATAATGATAGTTCATTTTGTAACTTTTTTTGATCGTAGAAAGGTAAGTCTATCTTCTCTTCGAGGCTCTTTAAATTATGCATCTCTATCAAAACATCTATAGCATTTTCATAAAGGTTAGTTTCTCTAGAGCTATCAGAAAGAGCCTTGGTATACGTTTCATTTCCAAAATCCTCAAGCAGCAGAAATCCGTTTTGCACATCTTTGTCCAAAATTTTTGGAGCACTAAACCCTAACTTATTCAATAGATCCGACATTTGAATAAATGGATTCACCTCCTCCTTGTCCGGTGGCGCATCCATAACAACTAAATTGTTCGTTTTGGTTTGCACTCTGTAATACCTCCGAAAAGAGCAGTCGTCTGCCAAAGGAAGCAATTTGAGGTCGCATATCCCAGAGTGTTTAAGAAATTCAGTTAAGAGCAACTGCCGGCTATCTTGATTTGAATTTACTGTGCCTATCATATTAACTTGCCTTCTATGGAGTGCGCGAGCGAAAACCAACGGCTTGAACCAAACAGATCCATGTAACGTTCGCTTACCCCTTTACCAAATTGTAGATAAATTTCTAGCCTGTCCTCTGGCAAGCGCGGTATAGATAATTCGGGCCATTCTATCAAAGAAACCCCCATACCAAGAGCGTCCTCTAATCCAAGCTCCTCAATTTCTGAGTGGCATGATATACGGTACAAATCGACGTGAAAAATTTCTAGACCAACTTTAATCCTTTTCGCATTGTAATGTTGAATAAGTGTGTAAGTTGGGCTTGGAACCGGCTCATCTTCGGAGGTTAGAGCTCTAATGAAGGCTCTTGCAAAACTAGTTTTGCCTACCCCTAAATCACCATTCAAACAAATTACATCGCCTGGTTCGACCTCATTTGAGAGTAATGATGCAATTCTATGTGTGTCTTTTTCACCCTCAAGAAGGAGCTTATCTATCAATTGATTATCTATCATATCGCCGCACTAGCTTTCCCTGCCAGCAACAATTAATCCATGACCACAAGACTACCGACATCAAATGTTTCTTCAAGCAGCTAAGATGGGCGTAGTAGTGCTTTGGCTTTCCTGCTATGGGACTGGCGTTGATAATTTGGTACTGGCACCGAATCGGTTACCCTTATTAGAAGAAAACAGTGTCTCTAGGTTAATAGACGGATGTCTTCTCCAAATCTGGATGATGCTTAGTCCACTCTGTATTGCTTTCGAAGCTTGCCGCTATGCGATAAGCCATTGTTTCATCAAATTGGGGCGTTATCACCTGCATCGATAAGGGTAAGCCTTCTGAACTGAACCCGATAGGTATAGCTAAAGCGGGGTTCCCCGTTACATTAAATGGCGTTCTTGCTTGCCTTGGATAGATTTTTTCGCATAAAGCAGAATCCTCTATTGGAAATGCTGGCTCCATATTATTTATAGTTATGATCGCGTCAAAATTATGAAAAATTTCATTAAACTCTTGCGTATATCTTGCCCTTGTACGAATTGCTTCTACGTAGTCGACAGCGGTCAGTGCTGTACCGGGTAGCAACCTACTTAAAAGCGACTCCCCATAGTCCTTAGGCCTAGATTTTAGCCAATCTTTGTGAATAGCGCACGCCTCCGATAACAAGATGACCCTGTTGCAGGCCGCGAAATCCTGCAAGGGACGGGTCTCTATTTCTTCAACGACTGCGCCGTACTTTTCTAATTGCATTATCGCTGCTTCCAAAGCATTTACCATTTCGTCGCATGCGATCAGATCTTTTGTATAAAAATGCCTAATAATCCCTATTCTTAAACCCGAAACACCTCTATCTAAATCCTCACAAAAGTTTGGGACGTTAACATCTGCACTAGCAGGATCGTTTTTATCCCACCCAGATATAACTGAAAGTGCAAGAGCATTATCAGAAGTTGTTCGAGTTAACGGTCCTACGTGATCTAATGAAAAAGATAATGGAATGACCCCTGAACGACTTACACGGCCATAGGTTGCTTTTATACCAAGTAATCCATTCATAGATGCAGGATTACGTACGGACCCTCCTGTATCAGAACCTAAGGCTAAAGGAAGAAAACCAGCCGCCACTGCTGCACCCGAACCACTCGAAGAACCACCAGGGAAATACTTTCTGTTCCAGGCATTACGTGCTGGCGGCCAAGGTAAGTCGAAAGAAGGGCCCCCTAATGCAAACTCGTGGGTGGAAAGCTTGCCTAAAAGTATAGCTCCCGACTTCTTAAGTTTCGCCGTCACAAAGGCATCTTTACCGGCCACATTATCCTTCAACAGAGAGGAGTGCGCTGTTGTATTCCATCCTTTTGCATCTATAATGTCTTTTAATCCAAAAGGAATACCGTGCAGGGGCCCCAACGCGTCTCCTTTCATGACACCTTCCTCTGCTACCCTTGCCTCTTTTAAAGCTTGCTCGGGCCTGAAACTTATAAACGTGTTGAAGTGTTTGTCATATTTATCTATCCGCTTTATTAGCGCATCAGTCAGTTCAACGGGGGAAAGTTTTTTATTTTTTATCAGTTTAACGGCCTCTAGAGCACTCAACCAATGTAATTCTGTCATGACTTAATCGCCCATGTTATTGCTCTAAAGACATGGGAGGGCTCTTGCGACCAGCTGTTATTTCGGTCAAGTTTACTCGCCATATCAGATGCCTTTTTTGCGGCTTCATCGGTTTTTTTTGGACCTACTAGAGCCGCTATACTTCCTGGTATATCGCGTTTTTCCATCATCTAAACTTTCATTTTAAGCACTATCTGATTTATTGTTCTTTACAATGGACCTAGTAATCAAAATTTCCAAGCACTAAACACTTTTATAGGATCATAATATGAATAAAACACGTCTTATGGCACAGGGTCACGAATATATGGCATCTGGTGGTCACCCGCTCGCCACCCAGACGAGCATTTCAATTCTGGAGGCCGGGGGAAATGCAGTAGATGCAGCAGTAGCAGGAGCGATGGTTTTAGGCGTTGTTCAAAGCGATCTAGTAAACTTTGCAGGTGTTGCCCCTATTATGATCCGATCCCCAAAGACTAAGAAAGTTATCACCGTTAGCGGGGTCGGGCGTTGGCCCATGGCAGCAAATATAGATCGTTTCATTAATGAATTCGACTGCCACGTGCCAGATGGTATACTTAGAGCAATCATACCAGCAGCGCCAGATGCATTTCTTACTGCATTAGAGCATTTCGGAACCATGTCATTTAAGGAAATTGCAAGTGGCGCTATAAGTGCAGCGGAAAAAGGCTTCATAATGCATGAGCTGATGGCGCAAACCATCAAAGATAATGAAGCCCAATATCGGAAATGGTCATCAAATCGAGAAATTTACCTTCCTAATAACCGTCCCCCAAAAGTTGGAGATTTGTTCGTGCAAGCAGATTTAGCCAAAACATTACAATATATGGCTGACCAGGAAAGTGCATCAACGGGTTCTCGAGCTAATAAAATTGATGCAGCTAGACAGGCCTTCTATAGAGGCGATATCGCGCACGCTATCGCGAAGTTCCATAAAGAAAACGGCGGATGGATAACCCAGATGGATTTAGAACGCTTCAGAGTTACAATCGAACCAGCCATCGAGGTAACCCGCAAAGGCGCCACACTTTTTACATGTGGACCATGGTGCCAAGGCATTAGTTTGGCACAGATGTGGAATCTTTTAAAAAATTCTGACTTGAAAGATTTGGAACATAATTCTGCGGACTATATACATATTGTTACAGAAGTTATTAAACTTGCGCTGGCAGACAGAGAGCACTATTTAGGCGATCCAGAATTTGTAGACGTTCCGGTGAAAAAACTACTGTCCAACGAATATGGAGAGGAACGCTACTCCATGATAAAAGAAAAATCCATCTTGTCTGAAGAATATTTATGGGGAGATGACACCGCATTCGGTGAAACAAATAAGTTTTCCTTAGATACTTCGTACATGTGTGCCGTTGATAAGGATGGTCTGGTTGCTTCTATAACTCCAAGTGATGGTTCGGCTAATACCCCTGTGCTACCAGGTTGGGGCATTAATCCATCATCTCGAGGGTCACAATCGTGGGCCATTCGAAACCATCCATCCAGTGTTTTCCCGTGGAAACGGCCACGGCTTACCCCCAACCCGGCTATTGTTGTATTAAGTGATAGTTCAGTTATGCCTTTTGGTACACCTGGTGCCGATGTACAAACGCAAGCAATGCTCCAGGTTTTATTAAATATTGTAGATTTCAATATACCCCTGCAAGAGGCGGTAGAGTTACCTCGTTTTGCAAGTTATGACGCTCCAGATAGTTTCGAACCACATCAATATAAAAGAAGATTATTGAAAATAGAGGAAGGTGTTGATGACCACGTGAGAGAAACTTTAGCGGACTACGGCCATCTTATTGAGCCCTGGCCTCGCCATACTTGGAAAGCCGGTGCAGTGTGTGCAATTTTGGATCAATCTAGTCCCAGGCTGTTATCCGGAGCCGCCGATCCTAGACGTCCATGTTTGGCATTAGGGTTCTGACAAAAGCAGTCAAGCCTATTGCGATACTGTTACGCTTAGTGCTTAACTACCAGATGATCTAAAATGAGCTATGTATAAAAATTACCTCGGGGAGTGCTTTCATGTCCAAACGATCAACCAATTTAGAAACTTTTATGGCAGGTGTCATATCGCATAATCCTGGCGAGGTTGAATTTCACCAAGCCGTTCGCGAAATAGCCGCCGATATCATCCCTTGGTTGCAAGATTATCCTGAATATATGGAAGCTCAAGTATTAGAAAGAATGGCTGAGCCCGACCGCGTAATATCCTTTAGGGTATGTTGGGAGGATGATAGCGGTAATATCCGAGTAAATCGTGGATATAGAATACAGAATAACAACGCCATTGGGCCCTACAAAGGTGGCATCCGGTTTCATCCATCTGTTAATCAGTCTATTTTAAAATTTCTCGCTTTTGAGCAAACTTTCAAAAATTCCCTAACAGGCCTACCGATGGGCGGAGGCAAAGGGGGGGCTAACTTCAATCCAAAAGGTAAATCAGAGAATGAGGTCATGCGTTTTTGCCAATCATTTATGACCGAACTTTACCGTCACATTGGGGCTGACGTCGACGTGCCTGCGGGTGACATTGGTGTTGGCGCTAGAGAGATTGGCTACATGTTTGGGCAATACAAGAGAATTACAAACCATTTTACCGGTGTCCTTACTGGAAAAGGGATAGAATATGGGGGAAGTGAAATGCGCCCTGAAGCTACAGGTTACGGAGCCGCTTATTTCCTCGAGGAGATGCTCAAGACCAAGGGTGAGAGCATCGAAGGTAAAAACGTACTAATTTCCGGTTCTGGGAATGTTGCGACTTTTGCTGCAGAAAAAATCAATCACCGAGGCGGTAAAGTGCTTACGCTATCCGACTCAGCTGGATTTATTTATGATAAAGATGGCATCGATGAAGAAAAATTAAAGTGGATAATGGAGCTCAAGAACGTTAGAAGGGGACGAATTTCAGAGTATGCGGACAAATTTAGTGGTGCTGAATATCACGCAGGCAAGCGTCCTTGGGGAGTGGCGGCAGATCTAGCAATGCCATGTGCAACCCAAAATGAAATCTTAGAAGATGACGCAAAAACTATGTTATCTAACGGAATAATGGCCGTCTCCGAGGGCGCTAATATGCCCACAGAAATCGAAGGCATACACCACTTCCTAGCAGCAAAAATATTGTTTGCCCCCGCAAAGGCAGCAAACGCCGGCGGTGTTGGTATGTCGGGTTTAGAAATGAGTCAGAATTCCGAACGTAGATCTTGGAGTAATGAGGAATTGAGTAAAATGTTACGCGATTTAATGATTGGCATACATAAGAATTGCAATGACGCCGGAATGCAAAAAGATGGCTGGTGCAATTATATGGCCGGATCAAATATAGCTGGTTTCAAGAAAGTTGCAGATGCCATGATGGCGTTTGGTGTTGTTTGATCTCTAATTCTCGGTTCTAAGAAAGGCCTCTCTAAGCCCCTTTTTTATATAAAGTTTCTAAAAAATCTTGCTAACCCTCAAGAGCTCAAATAATCACTCGATTTTTGGGGGCAGATTACTCTTAATATGCAACTCTTTTAATTGCTGCATACTGACCTCGCTAGGGGCATTCATCATCAAGTCCTCTGCTTTTTGGTTCATGGGGAACAAAATAACTTCCCTAATATTAGGTTCATTGGCGATTAACATAACAATACGATCTATTCCTGGTGCAAATCCGCCGTGGGGAGGAGCTCCATACCGAAAAGCGTTGAGCATACCACTAAATCTTTCCTCGACCTCCTCCTTGCTGTAGCCAGCAATAGAAAATGCTTTTATCATTACATCTGGCAAATGGTTTCGTATCGCTCCTGAAGATAATTCTATACCATTACAGACGATATCATACTGAAAAGCTAAGATATCTAAAGGATCTTTTGTTTCTAGCGCCTCTAACCCACCTTGAGGCATAGAGAATGGGTTGTGTGAAAATTCTATTTTCCCAGTAACCTCATCTTTTTCGAACATTGGAAAATCAACGACCCAGCAAAATTTGTAAATATTTTGTTCTATAAGTTCCTGGTCAACTCCTAACTTCAGGCGAGCATTTCCAGCTAATTTTGCTGCCTCGGTTTCCTTTCCAGCCGAGAAGAAAATTGCATCACCATCCCCCATTCCAGTGCGACCTTTGAGCGTCTCTAATACGTTGCTCGATATTCTGGAGGCGATAGGGCCCCTTCCTTCACCTTCTGCAAGAATAATATAGCCCATTCCTGGCGCACCTTCGCTCTGGGCCCAAGAATTCATGCGATCGCAGATCGCTCTGCTCCCACATTTTGGGCCAGGCAATGCACGAACTACCCCACCATCAGCAACAGTTTTTGCAAAAATTGCAAATTCGCTATTCTCAAAAAGATCAGAAACGTCGCAAATTTCAATGGGGATACGCAAGTCTGGTTTATCTGTTCCGTATTTCAACATAGCCTCTGAAAACGGTATCCTAGGGAAAGGCTGAGGCACAGACCAGGTTGTAAATTCTTCGAAAACGCCTGCCAATACAGGTTCAATTTCAGAGAAAACGTCCTCTTGCTCAACAAAACTCATTTCCAGATCTAACTGGTAAAATTCCCCAGGGGATCTATCCGCTCTACTGTCTTCATCACGAAAGCAAGGCGCAATTTGAAAATAGCGATCAAAACCCGACATCATGACAAGCTGTTTAAATTGTTGGGGGGCTTGCGGCAGGGCATAAAATTTACCAGGGTGCAATCTTGAGGGGACCAGAAAATCTCTTGCTCCCTCTGGAGAGCTAGCTGTTAATATTGGTGTTTGAAATTCCACAAAGCCACGATCAATCATACGCCTTCTAATTGACGAAATTACGTTTGATCGAGTGATTATATTATTGTGTATTCTTTGTCTACGGAGGTCAAGAAATCGATACCGTAACCTCAACTCTTCGCCAGCATCTTCCTCGGAGTTAACTTGAAGAGGAACCAAATCAGCCGATGACTGAATTTCAAATGTATCTATGCGAAGCTCGATGTGACCAGTCGGGATTTTAGGATTAATTGTTTCTTCATCTCGGCGCAAAACTTGGCCCGTGATCGTTACAACACTCTCAATCCTGACTTTTTCTACATCCGAGAAAGACTTATCCTCAATATCTACAACGCATTGGGTTATACCGAAGTGATCGCGCAAATCTAAAAATACAAGTTGCCCGTGATCTCTTCTTCGATGTATCCAGCCTGATAATCGTGCTGTTTCACCAACATTTTCGGGCCTTAGTTCATTGCAGTTATGGGTTCTGTAACGATGCATGGTTTCCACCTAGGTAAAAGTATCCAAACCGACTGTATCCTTAAGCGTTAAGTAACGCGACGGCACTGATGTAACAAGAGAAAATGCGCATTTTAGACAAATTTTGTTAACACAAAGGAGTTTGTCTTTTTTAGAGGTTTCTGTATTTTGTGCCTAGACTGGAATAAGCGGTGCATTTAATTTTGAGCCGGGAACAACAATCCCGCCTCGATCTCCGATATCTATCGTTCCATATCTTTCCTCAAACACCTGAGGAAGGGGACGTGCATTGGGCATTGCAAGCCATAACCTAAGTAAATGTCTTTTTTTTGCTTCCTCTTCCCAATCTATATAATCCGTCCGATCATGCAACATTGTATGATTATGAACCAGCTGTATATCTCCGGGTTTGAAAGTCATTTTAAAATTTAAGCGCGGATCGTTTGCTAACGTATCAAATAAGTCTAAAGCTTCGAGCCTTTTACCTTCTATCGCCGGAACATCATCAAAACGTTGCGCCGAGTTAATATATCGTCGTGCATAAATCACAGATAAATAGTCCTCAAAGTAGTTGAATACTGGTATTTCAAAATACGGTTTTTTACCGGCAGGTACTTCTCCTCGCCTGTCTGTAGCAAAGGGCCGAAATAACAGTTCTAATAGATCGGGGCGTTGCTCATACATTTCATTGTAGATTGTCATAGAACTTACCAATGCAGATTCCCCACCGGACTTCGCAGTCTTGAGGCATAGTAATGCAACCACATCACACGAGTCAGTATGAAAAGTCTGCCTTTCCCTCGTTTGGTATATCCTTGCTGAGGGATCGTTAACTGCATCACGCCCTAAATCTCTGACATGTCCCAAAACATGCCCGCTTGCGTTCTGGGAACGAGCACTTCCAAAATAAGATCCTATCCCAAAGTATGCTTTTGCAGATTCTTCTATTGACCAATGTTCAACTGGGAGCCCTCGGATCAAGGCAAACCCTCGGCCATTCATTACATCATCACTAATTTTGCGCAACTTGCTCTCTAGCGATGTGAGGGGGAAATTGTTTCTTTTTATTGCAGCAACTTCGGTATTCTTAGCAAGTTTGACTGCGTTATCAATCTCTTTTATTTCTTGATTTGTAAGAGTATAAATCCACTCGTTAGATGACTTTATTTCTTGGCCATACCAAACTTGAGGGCCTTGTCTTTTTTCTGGTAGATTAAAGTTCATTTTATTGGCTCCAAAATGCTCAGCTCTCGCCTCGATTTTTTGAACTCGTCAATCAACAAGTGCTTGATATACGAGTACTCTTAATTCCCGTCGAATAGGATAACATGAAGAGGGTATCAACTGCGTCATAAAAACAACAGATAGCTCTTCTTCGGGGTCAATCCAGAAAGCGGTACTCGCCATCCCTCCCCATGTGAACTCTCCCGCAGAACCCAATATTTGTGCCTTGGCTGGGTCTAAGAGAATTGCCCCTCCCAGACCAAACCCTATCCCTTCCGTAGGCATTTCGCTGAAGGTTGGCTGTCCCATAGATGCGATGTCACCCGACAAATGGTTCCTCAACATGAGCTCCACAGTTTTGCGTCCTAATATTTGCATATCATTGTAGCGACCACCACCTCGAATCATTTCCAGGAAAACTAAATAATCGCGCATTGAGGAAATTAACCCTCCTCCACCCGAATACATGTTAACAGGTTCGCAAAACCTGCTACCTTCGGCACATTCTAATAGTTTCAATGATTTACTTTTCGTTCGCGTGTACAAGGAACAAAATTTTTCAACCTTGTTTTTGGGGACATGAAAGAAGGTATCTGTCATATTGAGAGGATTAAATATAAGCTCATTAAATACTTGTGAAAGTGTTTTTCCGGTTACCACTTCAATTATGTATCCTAACACATCCGTTGAGACACCATAACGCCACTGACTTCCCGGTTGAAAACAAAGGGGTATTGAGGCCAGACGACGGACAGTTTCCCCCAAATTTGCTTTCATATTTCCAAAATCTATTTTTTCACTTCGCATCAACTGTCCGACCGGTCCCGGATCAAATGCACCATAAGTGAGGCCTGAGGTATGGTTCATAAGTTGACGTATCGTCATGGGCGTTTCAAGTTTGACACTATTGATCGAATCTTTTCTTCCAGAAACAAACACCCTGGCATTTTTAAACTCATCAACAAATTTATATACCGGATCATCTAATTGGAACGCGCCTCTTTCATACAAGGCCATAGCTGCCACTGTTGTGATGAGTTTAGTCATAGAATATATTCGATATATACCATCCTCTTTGACAAAGGAGCGCTCTTCGACGTCCCTATATCCATAAAGATCCGTGAAAGCTAATTGACCCTTTCTTAAAACCGCTACGTGAGCAAATGGTAATTTTCTTTCATCAACATATCTTTTAAGCCACGGAGAAATACGCTCTAATCTTGCTGGACAGAAGCCGACTAACCCAGGTTTGAATTCTTCGCTTAATAGTTCCACTACCATTTTTGGTTAATTTTCTAAGTTGCTCTCTCAGGTTTTTAATAAAAGCTCTTGATCGCCCTAAGGCAAGATAAAAATGAGTAGCACAAGGTTGATTTCGAAAAATTTGTCACGGGCACCCCTTGCTTTTTTTAATCTGATGACTATTTTTCGGCCATCCTTCTTGGATGACTTTCTTCTCGATTTAAATGTCGAACGGTTTTTTTTATGGTCATCAACCTAAAAGAGTCATTGATTATATAGTTTTGAGTGTCAAAAAAATAATTTGAAGGTGTTTGGACTAAATTAAAAAGACGTAAGGAAAAATGAAAAAATCATATAAAGACGATAATTTCGGGTCCCGCATGGCAAATGCGGCAAAGGCAAGAGAGGCTGTTCTAGCAAGAATTAAAGCGCAACCCGGCCCAGGGGATCCAGATTTTGAGAAAAAGAGGGCTGAACGGAAAGCAGCGGCAGAAGCTAGGGCCGCGCGCTTAGC
>Ga0160423_10000404_pt1 | contig 35036 bp, 34 predicted proteins | sample CRUFie14St8metaG_FD_108191 | JGI IMG/M metagenome (GOLD analysis project Ga0160423, IMG submission 108191) | Marine microbial communities from the Costa Rica Dome - CRUD Field 142mm St8 metaG | ecosystem: Environmental > Aquatic > Marine > Oceanic > Photic zone | place: Costa Rica: the Eastern...
GCGAGACCAGGATTCACGCAGCCTTGGCCGACGAGAGACGCCTGCTGGTCGCCAATGAGCGCAACGATTGGTGGCGCGCCCGGCAACCCGTGAGCGATCGCACACTCACCCACGCTGTCGACAATCTGCGGAAGCATTGGCATTGGAGTGCTGAACACGTCGCACAGGTGCTCGCTCCACGACGCGCCCTGCGGGTCGTACCAACCGGTAACTGCGGCGTTGGTGTGATCGGTCACATGAGACTCGCCACGAGACAGCATCCACGTAATCCACGAATCAACTGTGCCAATGCAGAGGTTACTTGGCTCAGCAGATTCGGCTGACTGCAGCAACCATTGAGCTTTCGTTGCGCTCTGGTTCGGTGCAACCGTGACTCCGTGCTCGCTTCGTGCGGTCATGCATTCGCCAACGGTCCGAAGGTCTTGCCAGCTGAGCCCCGGCCCGATTGGTTCGCCTGATGAGCGATCCCAAACCACGGTGCTTGCGCGCTGCGTGGTAATCGCCACCCCGGTCACTGAGCCGACAGCAGTAACTGCCGACGCTGCCAACTCTTGAACTGTGTTGGCCAGGGAAATCGGGTCAAACTCGACGAGGCCAGCGAACGGCGAAGATGGTGGCTGCTGCTGTTGTTGGAACCCGACGATGTCACCATCGGAACTCATCGTTGCGACACGAATACTTGTTGTGCCAATGTCGACGACAAGGATCACTGCGACGACCGTTCAAACGAAGGAACAAATCCTTTGGCTCGAAGCCGCCGGCCAATCCATCCGCCGATTAGGCCAACCCCTCCAACGACGCTGAGATTGAAGAACGCCCCAAACCAGTTGACACTGTTACCCGAGACGAGCTGAACAACGATAAAGGTCATTTGTGCTGCGGAGTAGGTGCCCACGGCGGTGACGAGACCATGACTGAGCGGAAGGTCAAGACGCTGCACCCAAGCCGCGCAACCAGCACCGAGAGTGAAACCGCCGACGGCTCCAAGCACCAGCCAGATCGCTAGGGAAGTTGATTCGCGGCTCGCAGCCCACGATGCACCGATTGAAAATGGGATTGCGAAAATCAGGGAAACCATGGCCCCCATGCGAAGTGCAGCGGTGTCCCAACGTTGTGATGTCTCCATCGCTACCAACCTGACATTCCAAATTTGTCTACGAAACCCAACTTCCCGGGATTCATGATTCCATGAGGGTCAAGGGCATCTTTTATCTTCTGCAAAGAGTCGAACGCCGAGCCAAGTGCCTCATGCATAAATCTCGACCTGTTCAAACCAACACCATGGTGGTGAGACAGGTTCGCTCCAGTTCGAAGGGCTGCCCGCTGAGCCTCATCCCACAGAGTCCGGTGGATGGCATCAATTTCTGGAAGAGGTGTACCTCGAGGTGGCCGTGACGCGAGGCTAAAATACAGGCAGGCTCCATCCAGATAACTGTGGGAAAGATGGGCGGAAGCTGAGACAGCGTGCGGAGTCGAGAGGGCGGCCTCGCGCACAGCCTTATACACAGCATCAAGTTTCGACCACGGCACAGTGACCTCCATCGTGTCGATAACGAATCCTTTCTTGGTGAGCCCCTGCAAAGCCGTGGTGTCATTACGATGATTAAGCCAATGTTCAACTCGGTCGTGCTCGATGACCGAGCCACCACACTTCACAAAAAACTCATCAACGGTTGCAAGAGTTGCGTCGACAATTCGCTGATGTCCCTCATCGAGTACCAACACAATCGTTTCCTCGCCATCGCCACCATGCGACCGCGCAGATTCAATCGGGTCATAGAGCCTTAGGACCGCTGGAGTTGCCTCATGGCGTATAGCTAGCCGGCACGCCTCAAACGCATCTGACAGTGTGGCGAACGAATAGGTGACGCGACCCTGGTAGTCACTCACCGGATGGGTCCGCAAGGTGGCTGACGTGATGATGCCCAGCGTCCCCTCCGAACCGATAAACACGTGATTGAGGTCAGGCCCAACCGCCCCAGCAGCATGGCCCCCGGTATGAATAATCGACCCATCAGCAAGCACAACCTCCAGGCCAACCACCATGTCTTCGATCTTTCCGTACCGAGTCGAATATTGGCCTGCGCCCCGACAAGCAACCCAACCGCCGACAGTCGACAGGTCGAAACTCTGCGGGTGGTGCCCGACGGTGATGCGGTGCTCTGAACGCAAGAAGTGCTCAAGATCGGGGCCGAACACCCCGCATTGCGCAGTAACGATGCCAGACACCCCGTCAACTTCCACGATCGAGTTCATCTTCGACAGATCGACGACGACGCCACCATGCACCGGTATCGATCCTCCACACACCCCTGATCTTCCACCGGCAGCAGTGACAGGAATGACGGCGTCATTGCAAACCGACATCACCTGGGAGACCTCCTCGATCGACGTCGGATGAGCTACCACTGCGGCAAGGGCACCAACCTCACCAGCGAGTGCCCAATGAAGTGCAAGCGGCCACCAGTCACGGCTCATTTCAGCAACAGCAAATTCGTTCCCTCCGAGGCGAGTGACTCGACAGATCGATGAGAGCGACTCGGCAACCGATTCCTGAACGGGAACCCAGGTGCCCTCGAGATGTTGAACGGCGCCGCCGAGTTCAATCGGAGGAGTAGGTGATGTTGCCATTACTGGACTCCTTCACGCATTGCATCGATTTCAGAGTGACATAGGTCGGTGTAGCTCTGAAGTTCCTGCTGGCGAGTTGTTTCTGACCAGCCGAGCTCTCGCTGCATGATGAACGACACCGGTTCGGCGCACTCCATCGCAAGATCTCGATGCAACAAATGAAGTCGTGAACGTCTCGTCAACACGTCGACGAGATGAATCGCTGCCTCATGTCGAACTGCGTACACCACATCAGCTTCGGTCAGACTGGAGTGAGGGGGGAACGTGCCTGAAGAAACGGTGCTGTGAATGTTGTTGAGTAACTGAGAGTTTCGCTCGACGAGCGGGGTCTTCCGGGTTGAACACGGCTTTCGTTTTCCAAGAATGCGCTCGACGTGATCCAACGTATCTTCAGCCATCGAGCGGTAGGTCGTAAGCTTGCCGCCGACTATACGCACGTACCCAGATGAACTCATATCGACTCGATGGCGGCGGCTGACATCGGCTGTGCGGCCCTCGCTGTCATCATCTGAAGTCACCAGCGGCCGAAGGCCTGACCAAACACCGATCACATGGTCTTGCGTCACCGATGACTCCATTGCTGCATTCACCGAACGAAGCAGATAGTCGACGTCATCTGAAGTGCAGGCCGGGTCGTCAAGCGTTCCAGAATGGTCGGTATCGGTCGTGCCAATGTATGCGACATCGAACGTTCCGTCGGACTGGGGTTTGTCGGGAACAAGAAACACGCTTCGTTTATCGCCGGGCACCGGCAGCACCATCGCGACCTGTGTTTGCACCAGTTCCCACGGGATAGTGACATGCACTCCGCGAGCCGGGCGGACAGTTAAGAAGGGCAGTGGTTCTTCAAGTTCACCATTCACAAGATCGTCAACCCGCTCGGCCCACACGCCGGCGGCGTTCACGACGCATCGTGTCCCAAGCGAGATATGAGAACCATCAACGTCAAGTTCAACAGTGTTGATGACGCCACTTTTCACTGAGACGCCCGTCAGCGAGCAGTAGTTCAGCGCCAGAGCACCTGCGCGCACTGCGGTTGCGGCCACATCGAGAGTGAGCCTTGCGTCATCTGCCCGCGCGTCGTAATAGAGATAGCCGCCAGCGATCCGGTCGCTGTTCAGCAGCGGAGCCATCTTCGCCACTCCCGATTTCCTCAATCGTCGATGCAAACGCCCAATGCGCCAGCCTCCGGCAGTGTCGTAGGCCCACAGTGCACTCCCTAAAGCTCTTGCAATGCGGCGTGGAAACAAACCATCTTTCGTGAAGATCGGCAGAAGAAATGGAAGAACCTCAACTCGACCTTGCGCAATTCGCTGCAAGATGCTGCGCTCCCGAAGCGCTTCGCGAACCAATGCCACGTCACCCTGTTGGAGGTATCGCAGGCCACCGTGTACGAGCTTCGAACTCTTTGACGATGTGCCAGAGGCGAAATCGCCTCGTTCAACAAGGACAACATCAAACCCTCGAAGCGCCGCATCAAGAGCGACACCAGCGCCAGTGATACCACCACCGACGACGACAAGATCAACTGGTTCGAGGCGATCAGCCTTTGCCCGCAACTGCTCCAGCATGACATTCCGGTCAATTCCGGTTTCCGGATGAACTTTCCGCACCGTCACATCGTAGTGAGACCCAGGAGCCGGCTGGAGAGACGTGCGAGACACCAAAAATGTTCAATTTCCCATTGCGTTTAAGCGGGGCTGCGTTCTAGTGTCAAAAGTCACAGCTCGTAACCAAAACGGGGGGTAGCAGCAATGGCCGATCACGACTTTGAATGGCGAATGGCTGGAGCCTGCCGCGGGTTGGATCCCGACATCTTTTACCCGGAAGAACACGATGATGCCGACATCGCCAAAGAGATTTGTGATTCCTGCGTCGTGCAGGTCGCATGCCTCGAACATGCGCTCGCCCGCCGAGAAAAAGTAGGCGTCTGGGGTGGGGCAACAGAGCGTGAACGTCGCAGGATGCTCCGACAGCGCCGACGTTCCGCCTGAGGGCAACAACACATTTTCTCTTAGCCTGCGCCTATGGCAGAAATTGATGTTGTAGGCGGATGGGGCACGGTCATTACACGTGTGCTCTCCGGAGAAGGACTTGATGCAGCGATGATCGCCACCGCTGTCGAAGTCATTCTGCAAGGTGACGCATCGCCAGCGCAGATCGCCGGATTTCTCGTCGCCTTGCGAGGCCGAGGCGAAACTTACTCTGAACTCTCCGCAATGCTCGACGTCGTGCTCGCTCACGGCGTTGAAGTTCCTCTCAATGAGTCACAACGCACACAAGCGATCGATGTGGTGGGAACCGGTGGCGACGGATCGCACTCGATCAACGTGTCGACCATGGCTGCAATTGTCGCTGCCGGCGCAGGTGCTTTGGTGTGCAAACACGGCAATCGATCGGCCTCGTCGTCATGCGGAACCGCCGATGTGCTCGAAGAACTTGGCGTCAACATCGGCGCTACTGCCGACACCGTGGCTCGATGTGTTTCAGAAGCCGGAATCGGTTTCTGCTTTGCGCCAACGTTTCATCCAGCCTTTCGTTTCGCCGGCCCGCCACGACGCGAGATTGGCATTCCGACAGCGTTCAATTTGCTCGGACCAATGGCCAACCCGGGTCGAGTGCAGCGGCAGGTGATCGGCGTTGCTGATCCGAGTCGAGCCGAACTGGTACTCGGAACATTGCGGCAACGAGGTGCAAAGCATGTCTGGGTTGTTCACGGAAATGGACTCGATGAACTGTCGACCACCGGGCCTTCGATTGTCCACGAACTTATTGATGACACGATCAACACCTTTACGATCGATGCGACAGAGTTAGGGCTTGCACCCGCCAGCCAAGACGACCTCACTGGCGGAGGACCAGCCGAGAACGCAGAGGTCGTTCGAAACGTGTTGAGCGGCGCATTGGGCGCGCATCGCGACATTGTTGTACTTAACGCGGCTGCAGCGCTCGTCGTTGCGGGTAACGCAACCAGTATCGGCGACGCAATCAAGCTAGCGAGCGACAGCATCGATAACGGATCGGCAATGGCAGCACTTGACGCTTTCGTTGTTGCTTCTCGAGAAGAGTCAGCCGAGCACTAGTGCAATGACATCAGTGATCAGTGTCTCCGCTCCCGGGTCATCAGCGAATCTCGGTGCAGGCTTCGACGTGCTTGGCCTCGCCGTTGATTTGAGAGCCGAGGTCGGCCTGGGTGATGCTCCCCAAGGGGCGCAGCCAATCGACAAACACCACCCCGCAGTAATTGCGTACGAACGCATCGGCGGTAGCCGACAACTATGGTCGCGTTCACAGCTCCCAATGGGCCGAGGATTGGGATATAGCGGCGCCGCTCGAGCCGCAGGAGCGATGCTTGCCGTAGTCGAGCGGGAACACTCACCTGCAGTCGCGACCGAACCGGCGGCACGCGAAGAGGTGTTCGCTGTCGTTGCTGAACTCGAAGGGCACCCAGATAACGCTGGAGCTTCGGTGTACGGGGGGCTTATCGCAGCCTCAGCAGACCGTGTTGCACAGCTACCGATTGCACATGACTGGGTGCTTCTCGTTTGGATTCCCGATAACACTACGTCGACCGACAAGTCCCGAATCCAACTCGATGCGGTCGTTCAGCGTGTTGATGCGGTAGCGAATCTCGCTGCAATCGCACACTTTGTTGCCGGCATCTCCGCAGGTGATGAGTCGTTGGTTCGGGCGGGCGTCAAAGATCGGTTGCACCAGACCCAACGTCTTGCTGATGTTCCCGGATCAGCCAATGCCTTAAAGTTGATGCAAGAAAGCGGGGCGATCGCAGCATGGTTATCGGGGAGTGGGCCAACGGTTGCAGGGTTCTACCGTCGGGGCGAAACCGAAGCGGCCGAGCAATTACTCGCCGGCGGGCAAATTCGTATTGTCGACATTGACCGGCTCGGGGTGATCTCGCTCTGACGAACCGAGACGCTCAACGGTCGGTTCGCTAAGAGGAAACCGCCATTCCCCGGTACTCTCAACATTGCTGATCGTGCGGGACTGCGCAGAGGCTCGCTGAATCATTCGAGCAACGAGCAGTCGCTCTGCACCGGTATCGGCTTCACTTGTATCAAATCGGTGGATGATGCCGAGTTGGTCGAGGTCGACGAGCCCCTGATCAATTTTGTGATCGATGCCGGCAAGCGTGAAGCGTGCGCGTCCAGCACACGTGACGGCATCAACCAGGCGTGCAGTTGTGGTTGCGGACAACAACGATGACAAGCGATCTCGTACCGAAGCGGCCTCTTCGAACCTTTGCTGTGCGGCGAGGCTTCGCATCTGCTCAGAGAGCGCATCGATGACATGCTCACTCTCACCTTGCATCGCAAGAGCAACACCGTCGACTGCTGATGCATGTGCAGCAGGGTCGGCGGATCCTGAGCACGGGCAAGGGGCAACACCGAGTTGGGCTGCAGAACATTGAGCCGCATCGGGTTCGACGATGTATCGAGGCCCGATATGGGTTGTGCATCGACGAATCGGGTACGCGGTCTGAAGAGCTTCAATGGCCTGCTCTGCCTGGTGGCGTCCGGCCAGGGGCCCCAGATACTGGCCCTGTGACCGGGTTTGATACACGATTGACAAACGCGGCCATAACTCATTGGTGTCGAGTCGAACAAATATCGGCCGGCGCTTCTTTCTGCCGACACGATTGTGCCGAGGTGCTAGTGAGCTAATGAGGCGGCGCTCAAGAACCTCTGCTGTGAAGACATCAGGGGTCGCAATGTGTTCGATTCGGGAGAGGTGCCGCAACATCGGAATCACACTTCGGCGTTCATCATTTCCGAAATAACTTCTTACCCGCTGCCGAAGATTTGTTGCTTTGCCAACGTATGTGACGACCTCGTGGTCATCGATCATGAGGTACACGCCGGGCGAGCGGGGGAGAGACTCGGTGAGCCGCAACTTCTTCGCTTGGGGGTGTCCTGTGATTTTGCCGACGGCGACAAGATCGTCGAGGCCGGTTACCCCCCAGCCCGCTGCTCGTTCAATCAGTAGATAGAGCAGATCACGCGTTGCGAGGGCGTCGTCTAGCGCCCGGTGGCTCGGACGGTTTTCGATGCCGAAGCGTTGAGCGAGAGTACCGAGTTTGAAGTTACGCACCTCATCTCGGAAGAGTCGTCGCGACAGGGTGAGGGTGTCGACAACGGTTGGAGTGAAGTCATCAATGCCCGCTCGTTCAAACGCGGCTTTCACAAACCCAAGATCAAACGACGCATTATGGGCAACGAAGACCGCATCACCAATGAACAGCCGGAGGCTCGTAATGACTTGCTCTATTCGTGGGGCGGGTGCGAGCACGGCGTCGGTTAGTCCGGTGATGACCGTGATCTGCGGGGGAAGTGCGACACCCGGATTGACGAGGGTGTGAAAGGTGCCAACTGTTTCGCCGGCCTTCACCTTGACTGCACCGATTTCGCAAATGAGGTCTCGTTGTGAATTCGTTCCCGTTGTTTCGAGGTCGAGTACACAAAACGTTGTGTCGATCAGGGGGCGGCCGAGGTCATCGAGGCTGAGTTGAAAGCCAAGTTCGTCAGAAGTGTCTGCCCTGCTATTCACGATTCTGTAGAAGTACCACACACGTGTGACAAAGGCAGGGACATGATCGGAATTTTCAGTGAATGACTACCGTGAGAGACGAGCCGTAAACGCTCAGATAGTCAAACTCTGGCCACACCACAATGACCGTTAGGTACGATCACATCGTGGAAAATCCCGGCGATATCTCAGAGCTAGCCATTCGGCCTGCCCTCGAGTACGTCATTGAATTTGTTCGACAGGGCCGGGTAAATGACTCCGGTTTCCGATACCCGGCTCACCTCCGTCAACTCCTCGCAAGGCCGAGACTGTTGAAATCAGATCTGCGGCGAGTACGAAAAGCAGTCGACGGTGACGAGGAGTTCCGTGCATTGATCGCCTCATCAATGCCAGATGATGTCGATCTCATCGTTCGCTGGTGGATAACCCGCCCGGAAGGCTGGGAAGATCTCATTCTCGCAGAAATAGAAGAACGGGCTCGGCAGACCGAAGACGCCCACGCAGCAGCCGATGTCGTCCGAGAGCAACGTCGACGTCGCGCAGCAGAGCAACGTGCGCAGACCGCAGAAACCGCAAGAGACGAAAGTCTCGAACACATCACGTCGCTTCGAGCGGAAAATGACGCAATGCGAGAAGAACTCACTCATCACGAGTTGAAACAGCAAGAGCTCGACGAGACGATCGCCGGCTTACGGCAAGAACTTCGGCACGCCAACGACCGGCTCCAAGCAGCTCAAGACCGACTTGCAAAGTCATCCGAAGCCGAAGACCAGTCGGTTGACGCTCAACGAAACGCAGAGCGCGTTCGAGATCTTGCTCTCGAAGACCGCCGATCGGCTCTCGCGAATCTCAGTGACCTGGGAGGCATTCTTCACGATCTTCGCAGCCTCAGTCAGCGGCTCGAAGCAGCACTCCCTCACGAACAGGCCGCAGCACAGCGGCTTCCACTGCCAACGCCCGGCCGTCTGAATGGCAACCCGCAAGGGAGGACGATTCACTTACTGAAGTCAACAGCAACAGTGATCATCGACGGCTACAACGTCACCAAGGGCACATGGCAAGATCGCTCACTCGAACAACAGCGAGAACTGCTAATCGCAGCCACCGAGCAACTTGCAGCACGCTTCGGCACGCATCTTGTCATCGTCTTTGATGGGGCCGAAATCTCAGGCGCCCATCGTGAGGATCGTTCACTCATTCGAGTGATGTACTCACCCAACGGAACCACTGCAGATGACGTCATCCGTGAAGAAGTCCGGCGCCTGCCGCTCAGTCGACCGGTTGTGGTCATCACCGACGACCAAGCAATTCAGCGCGACGTGCGTAGCGAAGGGGCAAACATCGTGAGTAGCGCACACTTCTCGCAGGTCTTGTATTCGTAACCATGCGAGCGAAACCACCAGTACCGACGATCGATGAGATCAGGGTCGAACTTGAAACCCATGGAATCACCCACGTCGGGGTCGCTCCCGCAACCCCCATGCTGCGCGCCCGTAAATCCCTTGCCGAAAGAAAAGCCTCAGGATTCGCCGACAACATGTCGTTCACCTGGCGAAATCCTGAACGTTCAACGACCCCGACGGCCTCTGTCGCAGGAGCACAATCAATCATTGTCGCAGCGCTGCCGTACCTTGCCGATGACGTCTTACCAGCAACTGGCCGTCGAGCACACATCGCCCGATATGCGCGTGCCGACCACTATTCGATCCTTCGCACTGCGCTGCGCTCTGTCGCCCGAAATATAAAAATGGCCGGCGAACGCGCGGTCGCATTTGCAGATGACAATGCGCTTGTCGACCGCGAGGCCGCATACCGTGCCGGCATTGGCTGGTTTGGAAAAAATTCCAACCTGCTCTTGCCAGGAGCAGGCAGTTACTTCGTGCTTGGCAGCATTATCACGACCGCAATGTACGAGCCCTCGCAACCGGTCGACGATGGTTGCGGCTCGTGCACACGATGTCTTGACGGATGCCCAACCGGCGCCATCGTGGCACCAGGCGTCATCGATGCTCGTCGATGTCTCGCATGGCTCTTGCAGAAATCAGGGACATTCCCAACCGAGATGAGGGCCGCTCTCGGAGACCGCATATACGGGTGCGATGATTGTCAGGAGGTCTGCCCGCCAACAGTTCGACTCGGTCGCCGCAACATGTCGAGTGCAGCGCCAGGTTTAGGGGAGTGGGTCGACCCGCTTGCCATGCTCACGATGAGTGACGATGAACTTCTTGACACCTATGGACTGTGGTATATCGCTGAGCGAGACCCCCGTTGGCTACGTCGCAACGCCATCATCGTGCTGGGAAACACGACAGACCCCAACGATTACGAAACGCTTGATGTACTCCAGAGTGTGATCGACGGCGAAGACTTCGTCCTTGCCGAGCACGCACAATGGGCGGTCGATGAAATTGCACGCAGGGCTCTGCAGGTGCCGCAATGACGATCAAACACTTGTTAGTCACGAATGACTTCCCGCCAAAAGTCGGTGGGATTCAGTCGGTTCTGTGGGAGTGGTGGCGCCGGCTTCCGCCAGATTCATTCACCGTTCTCACGAGCCCGCATCATGACGCACAGCAATTTGATGAAGCACAACCCTTCGAGGTGGTTCGAACCCGTGAACCAGTACTACTGCCTCACCCACCAATGGTGAAACGAGTGAACGCGCTCGTGAAGGCAACCGATGCTGAACTCGTGGTTCTCGACCCCGCTGTACCGCTCGGCTTGATCGGCCCGCATCTTGACGTTCCCTACGATGTCGTTCTCCACGGAGCTGAAGTTACTATCCCCGGGCGGCTCCCAGTCTCGAGGCAACTCCTTAACCGAACGCTGCGTCATGCCCGCCAGATCATTTCGTGCGGCGAATATGCACTAGCAGAGGCTGAGCGATCGATTCGTCGCAAACTGCCAGGCGTGGTGCTGTATCCAGGAGTTGATACAGAACGGTTCCAGCCTCCGCAGCCAGAAGTGCGAAACGAGTATCGGTCACGGCACGGACTCTCCGAAGAAACACACCTTGTTGTTGGAGTCTCTCGGCTGGTTCCGCGAAAAGGTTTCGACACGCTGATCAAAGCAGCCGCACTTATTGGCGCTGGATCTCCCGATCTACGGGTTCTTATCGCAGGGTCGGGCAGAGATAGCAAGCGTCTGCAGAGGATCATCGATACAACAAATGCGCCCGTTGAACTTCTCGGAAGGGTCTCCGATGAAGAGTTACCGTTGCTCTACGGCGCAGCTGATGTTGGAGCCATGCTGTGCCGAGATCGTTGGCTCGGACTCGAACAGGAAGGCTTCGGCATCGTTTTTTTGGAAGCCGCAGCTTGCGGTACGCCCCAACTTGCAGGCCGCAGCGGAGGCAGTGATGAAGCTGTCGACGATGGACGTACCGGCAAAGTTGTCGAACGCCCCTCCGACGTCGGTGAGGTTGCGGAAGCACTGCGAGCCTTGCTGGCAAATCAAGAACAACGAAATGAAATGTCAGCACAGTCCCGAGCACGAGTCGTCGAGCAATTCACCTACGACGCGCTCTCGCAACGGTTGTCTGACATTCTCTCTCAGCCATCGAATAGTGAATGAAGAAGGAGTTGATTGAGTGTCAGCCGGTCGGCATGATGACGTAATGGCATTTAAGGCCGGAACCGCAATCGTTCGACTACATCAAGTGCTGACAGCGCTGTTTGTCATCACTGCGCTCTATGCCGCCATCGTGTTTGACACATCTGCACAGTGGGTTGGCGCAGTAACTGCGATGGTCTTGTTCAGCGTCGGCATCGTCGTGTTTTTGTGGGGTTTTTGGAGTGCTGTCCAGCGCAGCCGCACAGAAGAACTCGCGGTGACATCGGTGTACCTCCTTACAGGTGGATGCGCTCCAACGTCTGTGCGCTGGCAAATGAATAGTTCTCTTGTCATACAGGTGATTACTGCATTCGTAACGACGTTCTGGCGATCTTCAGGACCCGATGGCAACCCCGGCTCTTCGCTGGCGCTAGGAATCCTCGTGCCCATGTTGGGCCTCGGCATGAACGGTCTGTGGGCAAGTTCTTATGGAACATTTGGCGAGCGTGTGATCGACACTTCACGACTGTCACCAAATGGCGAGTCAGAATAAGGCACAATAGAGCCATGGCCGACAGCGCATCGGAAACAATCACTATTCAGGCGCCGATCGAACGGGTCTGGGAAATCGCAGCAGATGTGACTGCCTATCCAAGTTGGGCCCACGATGTGAAATCGGTGAACGTTCAGTCAAGCGACGATGAGGGGCGACCCCTTGACGTCGAGTTCCGAGCATCGGCGTTGGGGCGAACGACGCATTACACCCTTCGGTACGACTACTCCGATGCCCCACACAAGTTGAGTTGGTCGATGGTGTCCGGAGACATTCAGCGATCGATTGATGGGGCATACAACCTCTCGTCACCGAGTGACGGTCAGACAGAGGTGCGGTATGACCTCAGCATTGATCTCGTAGTTCCGCTCCCCGGCTTTGTGAAACGACGGGCAGAACGCCGCATCCTGAACGCTGTCAATGAGATGAAGGCTGTCGCCGAAGCTTGAGCGACTCTGCCTCTTTGTCGGGGTTTCGTATCGGAATTGATGTCGGGGGCACAAAGTGCCTCGGCGTAGTGCTCACACCCACGCGTGAAGTGGTGACAGCAGTGAAACGACCCACGCCCCGGGGTGACGGAAGTCTGCCGATGCTCATCACGACGCTGACTGAAATGGTGACGGCGTTCGAAGCGGAATTCGGTGTAATTGACACAGTAGGTGTCGGAGTGCCCGGGCTTGTCACCCACGACGGTGTGTTGCGCGCTTCGCCAAATCTTGACGGAGTGGCCGACTTCGACATCGCTGGTGAGCTCAGGTCGACAATTCTCCACCCGGTGAAAGTAGGCAATGACGCAACGTGCGGGGCGCTAGCTGAATGGAAGTTGGGTGCCGCAGTTGGCGCTCACGACATGATGCTCGTCACTCTCGGAACCGGCATCGGCGGAGGCGTTGTCGCCGGCGGCAAACTACAACAGGGTGCCCACGGGTTTGCCGGCGAGTACGGCCACATGGTGGTCGACCCGGACGGTCCTCCATGCCCATGCGGTCGTCGAGGATGCTGGGAGCGGTACGCCTCGGGAAGTGGGCTCGCACGCCTTGCGCGTGAGTACGCAATTGGTCGGCGTGTGAGTCGGGTGATCGAACTCGCTGGAGGAGACGCGGAAGCTGTCCGAGGTGAACATGTGCAACAGGCTGCTCGCGAGGGTGATGCCGATTCGATGGAGGTAATCGACGCGTTCGGGCGCTGGGTTGCCCTAGGCCTCGTGAATCTCACCAACGTTCTCGACCCTCAATGCTTTGTGCTAGGGGGCGGCCTTGCTGTTGGGTCGGACCTATACCTTGATCCAATTAAGCGTTGGTTCGAAAAATTGTTGTATCAGCCGCATGTGAGAACAATCCCGGAAGTTACGTTTGCTCATTTGGGCGAGCGGGCGGGAGCAGTAGGAGCCTCATTGCTTCATGAGGTTGAGTAACGTCGGCCGTTCGCCGACCCGCCGGTAGCGTCGTCACATATGGAATTTCGCCGGATTACGAACCTCCCGCCCTATGTGTTCACCATTATCAATGGGCTGAAGATTGAGGCTCGTCAGCGCGGTGCAGACGTCATCGACCTTGGGTTCGGAAACCCTGACCTTCCGTCACCAGATGTTGCGGTTGCAAAACTCGCCGAATCGGCGAAAAACCCAAGAAATCATCGGTACTCATTGAGTCGAGGTTTACCCCGCCTTCGCGAAGAAGTTGCGAAATATTATGAGCGCTCTTGGGGGGTGCAGCTTGACCCTGAGCTGGAGGTCACCAACACCATCGGTTCGAAAGAGGGGTTCTCCCATTTGATGTGGGTGCTGCTCGAACGCGGTGACGCAGCGATCGTTCCGACCCCGAGCTACCCGATACATATGTATGGCCCCTTATTCGCTGGAGCCGACCTGCGTCAGCTCCCCATGCGTGGGCTCTCTCACCCTGACGAGCGCGCAAACTTTTCAGAGGAGTTCTTCGACAACCTTCACCGGGCATACGACATTGGCTGGCCAAAGCCACGAGTGCTTGTTATTTCGTTTCCTCATAACCCGACCGGAGCGTGCGTCGATCTTGACTTTATGCAGCGCGTCGTCGACTTTTGTCGAGAACGAGAAATGATTGTCGTTCACGATTTTGCATACGCAGATATCGGGTTCGATGGGGTTCGGCCGCCGAGCATTCTGCAAGCGGAAGGCGCGAAAGAAGTTGCCGTCGAGCAGTACTCGATGACGAAAAGCTTCTCGATGGCGGGATGGAGAAGCGCATTCATGGTTGGGAGTGCCGAAGTGGTACAAGCACTAGTGAAGCTGAAGAGTTATCTCGACTACGGAATGTTCCAACCAGTGCAGATAGCGGCAACAGTCGCATTTAGGGAAGCCGCTGACTACCCGAAAGAAATCTGTTCAATTTACGAATCACGCTGTGATGCCCTCATCGATGGCCTTTCAAAGATCGGTTGGGAAGTACCAAAACCCGGAGGCTCCATGTTCGTATGGGCTCCAATTCCCGAGGCATACAGCGATCTCGACTCTGTTGAGTTCTGCTCAATGCTCGTCAAGGAATGTGACGTTGCGCTTTCACCTGGAGTCGGTTTTGGGCCTGGGGGAGAGGGCTACGCCCGCTTTGCCCTCATTGAAAATGAACAACGCATCTCACAGGCGATGCGCAACCTGCGGCGCGGTCTCACCAAGCTCACTGCAGAGTAAATCACCAGGCCTACCTTGCCCAGTCGAGTGAACGTTCAACTGCTCGCTTCCATTGCTGGTGAGCAAGATCTGTCATCGTCCGGTCGGGCTCAGGGGAGAACTCTGCATCGAGTTGCCAGTCTGCCGCTAACTCATCGAGCGAAGTCCAGACCCCCTCGGCGAGACCAGCGAGTCGAGCGGCTCCGAGGGCAGTAGTTTCGTGGTCGACCGGTCGTCGGACGGTCACCCCAAGTTGATCTGCCTGAAATTGAAGAAGGAGATCCATGACTGACGCGCCACCATCAACCCTAAGGTCTTCAATGCAAATACCCGATGCGGATGTCATTGCATCGATCACATCCCTCGTCTGAAACGCCATCGACTCAACGGTTGCGCGAGCAAGATGGGCTGCGGTCGAACCTCGGGTGAGACCACAGATGGTGCCCCGAGCGTGTGGGTCCCACCAAGGTGAGCCCAGGCCGGTGAACGCAGGAACGATGACAACGCCACCGCTATCTGGGACCGTTGCCGCAAGAGGACCAACCTCGGGTGCCGATGAGATGATGCCAAGTCCATCTCTCAGCCACTGAATTGCAGCACCGGTAACGAAAACTGACCCCTCAAGAGCGTAGGTCGGTGAGCCAGCGCCGAGATCCCACGCAATCGTCGTGAGCATTCCATCGGTGACGGGCGGACACTCTGTTCCCACATTGAGAAGAACAAAACTGCCCGTGCCGTAGGTGTTCTTGGCCATTCCTTGGTCGAAGCAGGCTTGCCCGAACAGAGCCGCTTGCTGATCGCCGGCAACTCCGCTGATTGGAATTCCGCCAGGAATTCCTGAGCCGCTTGACGTCAATCCGAAACGTCCAGATGATGGGCAAACCTCAGGAAGGGCGCCGATTGGCACGTTCAGAGCACTGCAGAGGTCGTCATCCCATTGATGCTCAACAATGTTGTACAGCATGGTTCTGCTTGCATTTGTGGGATCGGTGACGTGGGCCTCGCCGTTGGTGAGCTTCCAGATAATCCAACTGTCGATCGTGCCGAGTGCGAGGTCGCCATCGATGGCAATTGATCGATCGCGCAACATGCGAGCATACTTTGTGCCGCTGAAATAGGGATCAAGAACAAGCCCGGTGCGCTCCCGAACCATTGGAAGGAGTCCATTGCTTTCAAGTTGAGCACACTCATCGGCAGTCCGACGATCTTGCCAGACGATCGCTCGACCATGTGGTTCTCCCGTGGACCGCGACCATGCGACCACCGTTTCCCGCTGGTTTGTGATGCCGATGGCGGCTACGTTGTCACGTCCAACGCGTTGGATGACCGCATTCAAGGTTGAAACGACCGCCGACCAGATTTCATCGACATCGTGCTCAACCAAGCCTGGCTCGGGAAAAAATTGGGTGAACTCTTGGTATTCGGACTCAGGAGCTCGGCCATCAAGATGCACTGAGCGGGCTCGGACACCGGTGGTTCCGGCGTCGATCGCAATTACACAAGTGCTCGTAGTCATGTGGCGATGGTAACTGGGTGATTCAACTCGATTGCCGTTTAGAGTTTGCGCGGTGTGCCGCCGCCAGTCCGTTTGGTTGGGGCAGGCCGAGGTCGGACCGAACGCTCATGCGACTCGGCGCTTCGAGTGGACGGTTTTGGGATTGCTCGCCGCAAACGTTCACGGCTATAACCAAACTTTGCAAGTACGCCACCAATAGCAAGGTACGCAGGTCCACTTACAAAGAGACCCGCAAATGCTCCAACCCTGCTCGAAGGCTGCACTGCAACAAAGACGATAACCACCATGATCGCAACATAAATGAGCCATTCCCGAATGAGTCGCTGCCAAGGAACCGGTCGATTGCTGTCCCACGCCATGGGTTCGTTCTATCAGTCGACAGGCGTATCCTTCGAAAGGTGCGATTCGGAGTTCTCACCGGGGGTGGAGATTGCCCCGGGCTTAACGCGGTGATTCGAGCCATTATTCGCAAGGGTGAGCGAGTATTCGGCGATGAGATCATCGGCTTTGTCGACGCATGGGAGGGCGTGATGAGCCGTCGAACACACCCGATTACCGTCGAGACGATGCGGGGCACCCTCCCGAGAGGTGGGACGGTGCTTGGCACCACCCGTGGAAGCCCATTGGACAGCCCCAATGGCGTTGACCGCGTGCGGTCAACCATCGCTGAAATGGGGATTGATGGACTGATCATCATTGGCGGAAATGGGTCGCTTACCGTTGGCGAAATCCTGTTTCGAGAGCATGGGATCCCGGTGATTGGAGTTCCGAAAACCATCGACAATGACATTGAGGGCACTGACCTCACATTCGGATTCAACACGGCCGTTCAAATTGCAACTGACGCAATTGATCGGTTGCACACCACCGCCGAATCTCATGACCGTGTGATGGTGGTGGAGGTGATGGGTCGCCACAGTGGTTGGATTGCGACTCATGCGGGTCTTGCTGGCGGTGCAGCGGTTGTGCTCATCCCAGAACGACCGTTCGATATCGATGAGGTCTGTGAGCGTCTCGTTCGCCGACACTCCCGTGGCAGATTTGCATCAATCGTGGTTGTCTCGGAGGGATCTCGACCAGTAGAGGGAACTATTGACGTCCCAGATCAGTCCCGAGATGAGTATGGGCACGTTCGTTTGGGAGGAATCGGAAGCATCGTTGCCGCCGAAATCGGTCTTCGAACTGGCTTTGAGACCCGACCAGTTCTTCTCGGTCACGTGCAGCGCGGTGGAACGCCAACCGCGTTCGACAGAGTGCTCTCAACCCGGTTTGGAGTTGCCGCAGTTGATGCGGCACGTGACGGAAAATGGGGATCGATGGTCGCCCTTCGAGACAACAATATCGTTACCGTTCCCCTCGCTGAAGCAGCGGGCCGATCGCGAACCGTTGATCTTGACCTCGTGAGCAACGTCGCAGAAATGTTCTTCGCATAGATAAGCGCACTAGGTGCTTGGCGGTAGCGACGGAAAGTTTGGCTGAGAGCTCTCGAAGGTTGTGGCGAAGTCAAAAATGCGGAGTAAACCTGAGGTTGTGTTGCCATGCGACGTGAGCCAAGGGAAGCGCTCACCGGCGACCGTTAGCTGGACGGCTTCAATTCCTGGGAGTTCGACAGTCGTGAGTACAAGTTGGGCGGCACCTATGAGAAGGGCTTGCCCGCTGAGTGCCGTCATTGCGTCCGAGAGGTCGATGTAGGCGACCGAACCGACACTTCGTGTTGATAAAATTTCGAGATCTGGTGGGAGAGAAGTGCTGAGTTGAGCAACCGATTCATCTTCGGTTGGGCCAGCGAGAAGGACGTCGAGCAGGTCGGCCTGAGTGTCGCTGCCACGTCGGACGGACTTTAATGACCGATCATCGCCGGCGGATACGAGGTAGATGAGGCTCGATCCGGTCGAGTCAAACGGAGTTGCATCGTTTTCTAGAGGCAATAAACGCTGAGAGGCTGGGATATCTCTCGGTGTTGCATCCATCGCAATCCCGCAGGACATCAGCATCGGCAGCAGCAGAAGCGATGCGAGTCCAAGGCGGTCCGTCTTCATACGACTTCGATCTCTTCTGCAGGCAATTCGATGACGAACCTCGCTCCTTGTTGGCCATCCCGCCGGTCTTCAACCCAAACTCTGCCCTTGTGAAGCCGAACGTGCTCAGCGACGAGGGCAAGGCCGAGACCGGAACCATCACCCGACGAACGTCGTCCCGCAGCAACACCTCGGGCAAACCGCTCAAACACCAGAGCTCGCTCGTGTTGGGGAACACCTGGACCATGGTCTTCGACCGCAATGTGGAGCAGTTGCTTAGCGTGCCCCGAGTGAGTAGGGACCTCAAGTGAAATCTTCGCCTCACCGTCACCGTGGATTCGCGCATTGTCAATGAGGTTGGCGATCACCCGTGCGAGTCGGCGGCGGTCACCATAAATGATGAGCCCATCAACACGGGCCTCGCTGACAAGGAGCGTGTTAGGAGCACTGCTCACGCCAATCGCTTGCTCAACAAATTGGAGCGCTCTGAGATCATCGAGGTTGAGGGGTACTGCACCGGCATCAAATCGAGAAATTTCGAGAAGGTCCTCTACGAGGGTCCGAAAGCGGGTGACGTCACTCCGCAGCAGATCTACTGCTGCTCGAGCTCGCTCAGGCATTTCTGATCTGCGGCTTTCCATCACCTCAATTGACGCTTCAAGCGTCATGAGCGGGGAGCGGAGTTCATGGCTCACATCAGAGGCAAATCGTGCATCTCGCTCAACGCGTTGCTCGAGAGCTTCGGCCATATCGTTAAACGACTCAGCAAGAACCCCAAGATCAGGGTCTTTCTCGGGGTTTAACCGGGTATCGAGCCGGCCACCTGCGATCGATTTTGCAGCCCGAGCTGCATCTGCAACTGGGCGTACCGCTCTGCGGGCGGCAAACGCCCCAGCGATCACGCTGAGACCCAGAGTGAGGCCACCTGCGATGTATAGCGAGAGACGTACGCTCGAAAGCGCTGAGTCAACCTCGGCAAGACTGAAGAACCCGAAGAAGGCGCCGTCATTGGCTAGAGGCCAGCCAACGATGATGTGAGGGTCGTCCTCGACATTTGCGACCATACGCGCAGGCACTGCATCTTCGATGACTCGGTCTACGAGTGTTTGAGGAAGGGCGATGGGCTCGTAGTTTCCGCTTGCATGCCACTCGTTGGAGTACCACACAAGAGCATTGTTCACTCCGAATGCCGCAAGAGCGTCGAGCGCGGGTTGAGCCGTTGCAGCAGGCCCCCTGAGAGCGGTCTGGGTGATCTGCGCATTTCGCTTAGTGGTCTCGACGCTGGTTTGGTCGCGCTGTTGCACAACGTTTGAGCTCGCGAGCCCATAGGTGGTGACGGCAAGAAGAACCGCCATGAAGATTGCGCCAGTAGCGAACGTGGTGAGGATTCGACGGCGGAGGCTCCACCGACTGCGGCGTTGCTGAGGTTGCTCTACCGTCGACTGCTCGTCGCTCGGATGGTCGGCGAGACTCACGTCTGTAAGCGATATCCGAGTCCGCGAACGGTTACGACGTGCCGAGGATTCGCAGGGTCAGCCTCGACTTTAGTGCGAAGTCGACGAATGTGAACGTCAACAAGCCGGCCATCTCCGAAATAGTCATAGCCCCACACTTTGTCGAGAAGATCTTCACGACTGAACACCTTGCCAGGGTTGTCTGCAAGTTCGCAGAGCAATCTGAATTCAGTCTTGGTGAGATGTACCTCTTCGCCGCCTCGCGAGACTTTGCCCTCATCGGGGACGATTTCGAGGTCGCCAAGCGAAATGCGGGCATGAGGTGTAGACGATGGCCGTGTTCGTCGCAGTAGCGCACGGATTCGTGCGGACAACTCCTTGGGAGCGAACGGCTTCGTCAGGTAATCATCAGCGCCTGCTTCTAAACCGGCCACAATGTCGTGCGTGTCGTTTCTGGCAGTCACCATCACGACGGGGACGTCACTTGTTCGACGAATGGTTCGACACAACTCAAAACCGTCGATACCCGGAAGCATAATGTCGATAAGCACAACATCGGCGGGGTGACGCTGAAAGGTGTTTATCGCAACTTCGCCACTTTCCGCCTCGTCGACAATCCAGCCCTCATCTTCGAGGGCAAGTTTGACGGCTTGGCGGATGCGTTCGTCGTCTTCCACGCTCAGAATGCGAGTTCCCACTCCTGTATTGTGCCGCAATTCGGTCGCAATGCGTGCACATGGGGGATTCGCGTCGTCTCTCAGCCGTCGATAACAGACCGCAACGATTCAAAGATGCCAGGCGAAGAGGCGACGACCGCGATATCTGTCCGAGTTCCAGAGGGCGAATACTCCACTTGAGCACCAGCCTCGCTAGCGATGAGCGCTCCGGCTGCGAGATCCCACAGTGAGAGACATTCTTCGTAGTAGGCATCAACGGTTCCAGCCGCAACACAACACAAGTCGTACGCGGCGGAGCCCGATCGTCGAATATCTCTTACTTGTGGGAGTAGCCGAGCAACGGTGACCCCTTGCTGGGCGCGGCGCTGCGGGCGGTACGAAAAACCAGTTGCGACAAGTGCTGTCTCGAACGACGAGGTGGCAGATGCTGCGATCTCACTGCCGTTGCACCTCGCCCCTCGGCCGAGGGTCGCTGAGTACGTCTCCGATAACGCTGGAATGTGAACTGCTCCCGCAAGTAGTTGATCGCCCCGTGCAAGTGCAATCGAGCAACCCCAAGCGGGCAGTCCAAACACGAAGTTGGTTGTTCCGTCGATGGGGTCGACTATCCATGTCAATCCGGTCGTTCCGGTGAGGTCACCTTCTTCTTCACCAATGATTCCATCATTTGGACGTTGGGTTGAGAGTTGAGCACGAATGAAACGTTCGGCTGCACGGTCAGATGGTGTGACGAGGTCGGTGGCCGATGATTTGGTTGCCGATGGAAATATTGGCTGATGGGCTCGGCTGAGGGCTGCGGTCGATGCGGCTTCTACTGCGAGATCTATACAAAGTTCGCTCAAATCAGTGGTCAAATCAGTGGTGATGTCGTCGTCATTGCGGGGCATGACCTGCACGCTCCCGGTCGCGAATCTCGTCCCATTCGCCCATCGCTCGAAGGGCGAGAACTGACATGACTGCACTTCCGAGCGCACCAGCGATGGCTCCAATGAGGAGGAACGATCCAGCTTTCAGCGAACAGTCATCTATGCAGGTTGCATTTCCGAGTGCGTAGCCAAGAATCGCTCCGAGCACCCCGACAATCACAGTCATAGCGAACGCAATAGCGCGAGCGGTCTGGGGCGGTAGAGCCGAAAGTTCACGAGGTCGGAAGGACGGCTGTGGCAGATTGGACACCTCCTCACCGTACAGGTGTGGTGGCTGTCGTGTGGAGCGGATCGGTGCGATACTGAATACATCGAAACCGTCGAAAAAACGAAAAAGGAGAAACCCCAACGTTCGATTCTTCATATCGATATGAACGCGTTTTTTGTCTCAGTTGAGTTACTTGACCGACCTGACCTTGTCGGCAAGCCAGTTGTAGTGGGAGCGAGTTCAGATCGAGGGGTCGTTGCAGCAGCTTCGTATGAGGCTCGGCGATTTGGTGTGCGATCAGCAATGTCAGGAGCCGAGGCAAAACGACGTTGTCCGCATCTTGTTGCGCTACCGCCGGATCACAGGAAGTACAGCGCTATGAGCGCGCGCGTTCGAAACATCTTCGATGCGCAAACCTCTCTTGTCGAACCGTTGGCACTCGACGAAGCGTTCCTCGACGTTACGGTGCCGGCCCCCGGGCTTGACGCTGCCGCTCGACTTGCTCAGTCAATTCGTCAACAGATTTTTTCTGAACTTGGACTCGGGAGTTCAGTGGGCGTTGCCACCAACAAGTTTATTGCGAAATTGGCATCTGTTGATGCAAAGCCTGTGGCATCTCTGTCAGGTATTCAGCCCGGCCCTGGCGTTGTCGTCGTCGATGCAGGGACTGAGTATGACTTCGTGCGACGACTCGATGTTGGTCGTCTGTGGGGGGTTGGTCCTAAGTCGAGAGCAAAACTTGAAAAGATTGGGGTGAGAACGGTTCCGGAACTTTCGGCGATGCCCGAAGAGGTTTTGAGGGCCCAACTCGGTGAAGCGCTGACAGCGCAGTTGATCGAGTTGGCACACGGGCGAGATGAGCGACCTGTTGTTCCGGACCGTGAGGCAAAGTCGATCGGTCACGAAGAGACCTTTGGTGCAGATCTCACCGACGCTAAGGAACTTCATGCTGAACTTCTTCGAATGGCCGACATCGTTACGAGCCGAATTCGGTCAGGAGTTGGTGGCGCAAAGACCTGGTCAATCAAGGTTCGGCTTTCTGACTTCACCACCCTGACGCGTTCGCACACGTGGTCAGCCCCGATTGCGTCAACCTCGGAGGTCATTGGAGTGCTCGACGAACTCCTGGTTAGTGCGGTGAATAGCCGTTCGGTCAGATTGCTCGGGGTGAGTGCATCGGGATTTGGGTCCGCAGTGCAGCAACTCGATCTCTTTTCGACTGAATATCATGACCAAGGTCGCAGAGATGAGGCAATCGACCGGGTGAGGGATCGTTTTGGTGGTGGCTCACTTCGTCTTGCTGGGTCGTTACGCTGGGAAAGAGATGAGAATCCCTCGAGCAAACGTTGAGTCGAGGCCCGTCACGTGCGAAACTGTTATCGGTCTAACTGCTTGCAAATTATTGAAATGGAAACTAATGCCACTCTCTGACGACGAACAGCGTATATTGCGGCAAATCGAGCAAGAACTCGAACAAGATCCATCGTTTTCAGAACGAGGGGTTGCCGTGTCAAGACGTCGCCTGTTCGTATCACTGTTTGGAGCCGCAGTCGGCGTGGTCGCAACTGTTCTGGCGCTTGCGGTGAGTTATCTCGTTGCATTTCTTATTTTCGTCGGCGTCGTCGCCCTCAGCATTGTGGTTGCAAACGAAATCGCTGTGATTGGCCGCGAGCAACTCAGCGGCGCCTCCATGTCGGCCTGGGCTGCGTCGGCACGTGCTCGTCGTCAAGGCTGAGATCTAATGGCGGTCAACCCGTCACCCCCTCTTCACGTCGACGTTCGAATGGTAATCGACTTAGGCGAACGTCACCTTGCGGTCGGCATCATCGATCATCAGGGAAACGTTGGCGTGAGAGACCGGGTCGTGACCCCGTCGAGAGACCGGCTGACTGCGCTGAGGAGGCTCGTGCAGCGGGTACTGGCTGCGACTCCGGCCGAGCAACGTCCAATCCTTTGTGCAGCCACCGGACCCGGCCCCGTTGATGAAGAACTTGGCGGCTTTGCACCGATCGGTGACAACGATTGGAGAGAATTACCGATTCGCAACTCAATCACAGAGGTAGTCGGCTGCCCCACAATTCTCGAAAGTACGGGACGCGCATACGCCCTCGCATCCTCTGAGGGTTCGTCGGCAATTGGCTTGCACCTCGGTGATGACGTAGATGGCGGTGTCGTCGTAGGAGGGCGGCTCTTGCAGGGCGAGCGGGGATCAGCGGGAGCGTTTGCTCATCTTGTAGTCGATGTCGAAGGGAGGTCGTGTGTTTGCGGAAAGTCTGGATGCCTCGATTCGTATGCCAGTGTGCGCGGCATCGAAGCAACAACCGGTCGAGGGCTTGTCTCAACTCCGAGTTCACTCATCACCCAGTCAGGAATGATGGTTGCGAGGGCATGTGCGTCGCTCGCCGCAATGATGGACATTCAGCGCATTCGAATTGGAGGTGTTGTGGTTGAAGCATTTCGCGAGACTTTTATTGAGTCGATTCGAGACGAGCTTGCTGAACGGACGCGCCTCTCCCACCTCAAGCAACTAGATGTCGGTGTTGCTCAGCTTCATGTTCTCGCTGGTGCATCTGCAGTGGCCTTGGCAACAGACGCATCGCAACTCGATACTCCTTAATTCCAAGCGCTCCGCTACTTTGGGGGCATCGCAACTCGCTACGCTTAGACCATGCTTCCTGTGTATGACGTAGACGCCGATGCCTATCGAGCGAAGGTGAAGTCCTTCCTTGCTGAGAAATTGCCGAGCGGTTTCACCGGCATCGGTTCGTTAGAAGGTGACGAGATCACCGGGTTTGTTTCGGAATGGCGACAGACGCTCTTCGAGTCGGGCTACCTCGCTCCCGGTTGGCCACAGAAATACGGCGGAGCAGGACTATCGGCACTTGAGCAAGTGATCCTCGCTGAGGAGTTTGCGATCGCGGGTGTTCCCACCGGAGGACCTAATGACGTGTTCGGCATTCAGATGCTTGGCAACACGTTGCTACTCATGGGTAGCGAGGAGCAACGGGAGCATTACCTGCCGAGGGTGCTCTCTGGCGAAGACACATGGTGCCAGGGTTACTCCGAGCCAAACGCCGGGTCCGATCTCGGCAATGTCGGATTGAAAGCTCAACTCGACGGTGATCAGTGGGTCCTGAATGGTCAGAAGATCTGGACCTCGGCAGGACATCTCGCTGACCACATTTTCACCCTTGCTCGCACCGATCCCGATGCTCCAAAGCATAAGGGAATTTCGTTCTTGCTCGTCGATATGCGCCAGCCAGGCGTTGAAGTGCGACCGATCAAAATGATCAACGGTGACTCAGAGTTCAACGAGGTCTTTTACACCGACGCTCTCTGCCCGAAGGACAATGTTGTCGGCGGTGTAAACAACGGGTGGGCCGTTGCGATGACGTTGCTTGGATTCGAACGAGGCGAGGCTGCGGCGACAATGCCGATTCGCTTCCAAGCAGAAATAGATCGTTTGATGGTGCTTGCGGCAGAGCGAGGACTGACAAAAGACCCTGTTATCAGGCAGGAGCTCATGAAGGCCTACGCCAAAGTTCAGATCATGCGGTACAGCGGTATGCGCGTGCTCACCCAGTTCTTGAAGGGGCATCACCCGGGTCCGGACGGCGCCATCTCCAAGTTGTATTGGAGCGAATACCATCTCACGGTCACCGAACTCGCAACTAAGATTCTCGGTGCAGAGGCGATGGCCCCATCCGGCCGACCGCCATCATCGTCGTTTGGGGCAGATGATGCTGGGGCGCCAAACTCATCGGCATCGTGGAGCAGCACCTTCCTGTCGGCCCGAGCCGGCACGATCTACGCTGGCTCATCGCAGGTGCAACGAAACATCATCGGTGAAATGGTCCTCGGATTGCCAAAGGAACCCCGCCCGGTGTGAAAAGACTAGTTGCGAGATCAAAATTTGTTCTCGTCGTTGTCGTTGCGGTTTCCCGTCGGCCTCGTTTGTGGGTTACGGCTTTTCGCCAGATGGCGTTGCTTGCGCCAAAGGGGTGGTTCGCCAGAGCCCCGTTTTTACCTGTGCCGGCCCCTGACTATCTTGCTTTTCGAACCGTCACCCAGTACGGATCAAACGATCACCCCCCGACAAGCCGAGATGTGGTGGAATACCTCATGTGGTGTGGCGAGATGCGCCGGCTAGCGCGGCAATGATGTTCGAGAGCCTTAGGGCATAAGCGATGAGAAACGTGCTCGTGCTTAACGCAAGTTTCGAGCCGCTAAGTGTGGTGTCCGCCCGAAGGGCGACATGCCTTGTTCTTGCTGACAAGGCCGAGATTATTGAGTCGAGTGAAGAGCTCGTGCGTTCGCCTTCCTTCGCAATGAACGTCCCTCTCGTCGTCAGGTTGCGATATATGGTGAAAGCTCCTCGACACCGGCGGGCCGTGCTTTCTCGCCGAGCGGTCTTCGCTCGAGACGACTACCAGTGTCAGTACTGCGGGTCCCATGCTGACTCGATCGACCACATTGTGCCGCGCTCCCGGGGGGGCCATCACAGCTGGGAAAACCTCGTCGCTGCCTGCAAACCTTGCAACCTTTCAAAACGTGATCGCACCCCAGAAGAGGCGGGGATGGTGTTACGGCGTCCATCGGTTGCACCGAAGTCCCCGGCGTGGGCGGTGATTGGCGTATCGCGAATGCCTTCCGCCTGGCGTGCGTACCTTCCGGTCGCAAGTTGAACACTGAATCTCTCAGTCGCTTGGCGACCGCTGAAGAGTTGCACGCGGTCACTCCGATTCGTCGTGATGGGGTTCGCCTGGTGCGGTGCATTCCAGAGTCGAGGGCGCTGGTGCTCGGGTCTCGGCAGTCAGAACGCCTCATCGATCTCGAACGTGCGGCTCAGCGAAACATCGAGGTGATCCGTCGCCGATCAGGCGGGGGAATAGTTCTCGTCGACCCTCATCGATCGTTGTGGATTGATATCGAGATTGGTGCTGACGACCCTCGGTATGTTGCTGAGCCCCTCGGAATGATGGAGCAGGTCGGACGTTGGTGGCTTGCTGCCCTCGCATCGCTCGACTGCGCTCTCCCTGGCCTATGGCAGTTCGTTGGCCAGACAGATACTGATGCGAACGCCGAACTCGTTTGTTTTGCTGGGCACTCACATGGCGAACTCATGGTGGAAGATTCGAAACTCGTAGGTCTGAGCCAACGAAGAACGAGAGATGGTGCTCGGGTTCAAGGCCAGTTGCATTTTATTGATCCAACAACTGAGATTCTTGCTCTCATCGTTGAGGAAGCCCCGAGACCGCTTCGAAGGCCCGCGATCGTTGATGAGCAGGTTCGAGATGTGCTCAATAACGGTTTGCTTGATGCACTGACATCGGTGGTTGGCGCATCACTCGGCAACCGTTAGCGCTCGTAGCTCCGGCATCCTTGTCCTTTTTCGTAACTTTGGCCGCCTGGTCGGCCCGTGAACCCTGCGCCATCGCATGCCGTGGCCTCCTGCCGGCACATTTGTACCGGGTCCTTCTGTGGCGGCGATCCATTTTTTGGTGGGGATTGGATAGAAATGGTTGATTTCGGTGTAAATAGGTGAAATACTTCTTGCACTCACAAGAAACCGCAACTTGTGAGCTGAGGCGGAGCGGGATGAAAGGGAGGGGCAGATGTTCGTCGGCGTGTTCGACCGAAGCATCGACGACAATGGTCGTCTTGGCCTTCCCGCACCCTTCCGTGGTGAACTCGGTGACCGTTGTTACGCAACCTTGGATCCACAGGGATGCATCACCCTCCGGACGGTCGCCGTATTCGAAGCCGAGGCAAACGATGTCATCGAAGCGGTGAAATCTGGCACCGCCACCGCAAGGCAGCGACGTTCGGTCGCGACCCAAACGGTGTCAGTTTCGGTTGATAAACAGGGACGTCTCACCCTTGACGAAAAAGCTCGCGAGTTTGCCGGTCTCACCGGCGGCGATCAGGCGGTGATCGTTGGCAACCTCAACTCGATCGAGGTGTGGAGACCGTCCCGCTACGAAACCATCGAAGTGGAAGATTTGCACGCAACCAATCCTCGGGTGTGGCAGGACTGATGGCGATGGCAGACGGCCAGCAGACCTCGTTTTCTCACGATCCCGTGATGAGAGACGAAATCGTTGACGTGTTTGCCAAAGTTCCACCGGGGACGATTCTCGATGCAACCCTCGGCGGTGGCGGCCACTCGGAGGCTTTGCTGGAGGCCCGTGATGATGTTGATGTCATCGGTCTCGACCGAGATCCTGAGGCCCTGCACGCAGCGACTCAGCGGCTCGGACACTTTGGGCGGCGATTTCGCACGACCATGCGTCGATTTGATGACATCGATGAAGGCCTTGCGGAACACGGGGTAGAGGCACTCAGCGGAGCAATCTTCGATCTAGGTGTTTCCTCACACCAACTCGATGAGGGCAGTCGTGGGTTCAGCTACCGAAATGACGGACCTCTCGACATGCGGATGGGCCCTGATGCGAAGTGGACCGCTGAGGATGTCGTGAACGGGTACGACGTTCGCCACCTCGCCGACATTATTCGACGCTATGGCGAAGAGCGGTTCGCCTCACGCATTGCGAATGCGATCGTGGCGGCGCGTCCAATTGAAACAACGAACCAGTTAGCTGAAGTCGTTGTGGCCGCTATACCGGCACCCGCACGTCGTACCGGCGGCCATCCAGCCAAGCGCACTTTCCAAGCGATTCGAATCGAAGTCAACGGAGAACTCGAAGCCCTCCCAACTGCGATAGACAAGGCAATTGACCGCGTAGTTCCAGGTGGCAGAGTGGCAGTGCTGTCGTACCACTCGGGAGAAGACCGGATCGTGAAACAGCGGATGATGGCGGCAGCGAACCAATGTGAATGCCCGCCAGAACTTCCATGCGTGTGCGGTGCTGTGCAGACGGTTCGGATCGTTCGGAAGGTTGCGAAAAAGCCATCAGCCGCAGAGATGGAACGTAATCGTCGGTCATCATCAGCTCGGATGCGTGTTGCGGAACGAATCATGGAGGACTCTTGATGGCTGTTGCTCTCCGCAGTCCAGCAACCAGGCACGCGCCAAGCCGTCGTCGAGCACTTCGGGTCGTTGAAGTCCGTCGTCGAACCACCCGTGTCGTTGTCTTTACTGCAACGCTGATCGCCCTCGGTCTCGCAAGCCTTGCAGTCATTCACACGCAGATCGCCTCTCGGCAGGCGGTGATCGACCAGATCGACAGAGACATCGACAAAGCAAACGATCGTTTCGACACGCTGAGAGCTTTACGAGCAGAACTTCGGGCGCCAGGTCGACTCGATCAACGGGCACGTCAACTCGGAATGAGTCCGGCAATGGACAGTAGCTTTCTGGCCGTAGACCCATTGGTGCTGGCAATGGTCATGGCAGCGACAAGCACCGATGGCGACGTCGTCGACGTTCCTGATTATCTCGGTCCCCTCGATCAATTCCGAATGGTCAAAATTATGAACGGTATGGACTGATGAGTCGCCGCAAAGTTCCCCAGCGGTCGGTGCGACGCACTGCCCCGGTAGTTCGCAAGCAATCGCCCCTTTCAGCGTCGACAGCCCGATCAATCCGCTCGGCTTCAACATCGAAACAGACGAGCACTCCTCGGAGCGCCTCCCCGCAGCGCAAACTGCGAGCCATTTCAGCGAAACCCGCCACCGGACGTTTCAAGATTGGAAACCAGCGCCGGCGGATTCAAATCGTCGTCGCATTCGTCTTCGTGATGCTCATCGTGATAACGACAAAGGTCATCGGCTTGCAAACTGCAGGCGGCGATGCAATGCGCGCCGAAGCAACAAATCAATGGACTAGGACAAGAACAGTCGTCGCTGACAGGGGCACAATCTTTGATCGCGATGGCGAAGAACTCGCTGTATCAATACCTGCGGCGACCATCAGCATTAATCCGAAACTTGTCGACAACGAGGAAGCGACGCTTAACATGCTCGCGACCATGTTGAACCTCAGCGTCGAAGAACAGCAACGGCTCTATGACGAAATGGTCCGCAAAGACAGGGGATATGTCTATGTTCGCCGGCAGATCGACGCCGATCTTGGAGATCAAATAGCCGCGTTGAAGCTCGCCGGAGTGAATGTCGACGCAGAGCCCACCCGGCTGCTCCCGGGCGGCGACACCGGTAGGTCAGTGATTGGTCGCACTGATATCGATGGCATTGGCATCGCAGGTCTCGAGCTCCAGTACGACGACATTCTCTCGGGGCAAGACGGCAACGTAACCCGTCAAGTAGCCCCGGGTGGACGATCGATCGCCGGTAGCGAAAATGGCTCGGAAGGTGCGGTTCCGGGTGATGACCTCATCCTCACAATCGACCGCTCAATTCAGTTCACCTGCGAGCAAGCTCTGCTTGAGCGCGTTGAAAACACAAGATCGAAAGCCGGAACTTGCATCGTGATGGATGCTCAATCCGGTGAGCTGTATGCGATGGCATCGGTCAAGCGCAACACCGAGAGCGACGAAGTGCGCATCACCTCCGGTAACCATGCGGCAGTTGACGCCTATGAACCAGGCTCAGTTGCGAAAGTGATTACGATTGCCGCAGGTTTGGAAACTGGCGTAGTTGGCCCAAACACAGTCTTCAACGTGCCATGGCGAGCTCAATATGGCGACGACCTCCTTCGTGACTCTCACGAACATCCCGACGAAGATATGACGGTTCGGCAGATTCTCGTCGAATCTTCAAACATCGGCACTATCAAAGTGCAAGAGGAAGTCCAGTTACGCCGTCACTGGGATTTTATGCGAGCTTTCGGCCTCGGCGAGCAAACCGCCCTCGACTTCCCGAACGAATCGGCCGGAATTTTTAAAGAGTGGAACGATCTCCATGGATCGGAGAAGTACACCGTCTCATACGGGCAAGGTCTCGCAAGCACCCCAATTCAACTCATTTCTGCTGTGAACGTGATTGCCAACGACGGCTTGTACGTTGCTCCAAAATTGGTTCGCGGGTTCGTGGGTCAGGACGGAGATATCAGGCCAACAGCACCGTCAGCCACACAGGAGGTCATCTCGCCTAACGCCGCCGAGGTCATGCAATCGATCATGACTGACGTTGTCTGCTCAGGTACCGCGACACGCGCTCAGTCCACGTCATTTAACGTTGCCGGAAAGACTGGAACTGGCTTAAAAGCGCAAACTAACGGGGGATACGAGGACGAATTTGGAGTCCGCTCGTACTACGCAAGTTTTGTGGGGTTTTTCCCCGCCGAGGACCCACAGATAACCGTTCTCATTAGTATCGACGAACCCCCAGCAGGCACGCTCAACCGTTACGGTGGAACGGCCGCAGCCCCGGTCTTCGCCCGGCTTGTCCCGACCATCGCACACGAGGTGGGAATCCAGCCGACTAACAACGGAGCGGCGTGCGCCGGGTGATGTTGTGATGTTTCAACATGAGACGCTGGTCATTGACGATGCCCTCATTAATGATCTTTCTCAACGATTGAATATTGAGCTTCGGGTATTGCCGGACACGGCCCGAGTCGAAACCAGCGCAGTGATCATGGACTCGCGCAGCATTACCGAGGGTTGCCTTTTTGCATGTGTCGTCGGCGAAAATTTCGATGGGCATGACTTTGCGCAGGAGGCAATTGAGCGAGGTGCGGCTGCACTGCTTGTCGATCGAGAGTTGCCCGTTACCACTCCACAGATCATTGTTGATGATGTTCGATCGGTACTCGGAGAATTAGCTGCGTTGGCTTACGGAAGGCCATCAGATGCGATGAAAGTGATCGGGGTGACTGGCACCAACGGGAAAACCACGGTCGCTCAAATGCTCGCTGCTGTTTTCAACGTCGATGGACAAAAATCAGCGGTGATTGGAACCCTCGAAGGAGATATGACAACTCCAGAGGCGCCAGTGCTGCAGAGAAGATTGCGTGAACTCTACGAAGATGGAGCAACGGTGGTGGCCATGGAAGTGTCATCACATTCGCTCGTCCAGCAGCGTGTTCAAGGGACGACGTATGCGGCCGGGGTTTTCACCAACCTTGGTCGAGACCACCTTGATCTCCACGGCACCCAAGAAGAGTATTTCAGAGCAAAATCACTGCTGTTTTCTTCGTATGGCTTGAAGAAAATGATTATCAATGACGATGATGTCCACGGGCGACTGCTCGGTGACCTTTCCTCTGATAGAGGCGAGGTGTATCGATTTTCAATGTCTGATATCGAGAATCTTCGGATGGCTCTGAGCGGCTCTACATTCGTTCTTGACGGAACCTCATTCCACATTCATCTTCCAGGCCGCCAAAACGTTGAAAACGCTCTTGCGGTGATTGCATGCTCTCGTGCCGTTGGCGTAGCCGATGAGATCATCGCCGACGGGCTCGAGTCTGTGCAGATGGTTTCCGGCCGTATGGAGTTGATCTCTCATGACGAGTTCGATGCGTTAGTCGACTTTGCTCATACTCCAGAGGCCCTGGACGCGCTCCTTCGGTCATGCCGTGAAATTGCTCCATTGCGCAGATTGGTCGTCGTGTTTGGTTGCGGGGGAGGGCGAGACCGTCTCAAACGTCCTGAGATGGCGGCGGTTGCTGGGAGGTGTGCCGACGCTGTCATTGTGACGTCCGATAATCCGCGCAACGAGGATCCTGATGAGATCATTGCTGAGATTTGTCACGGCTTCTCTGACTCGACCACAGCAGAGTGGCGCGTGGAGGTGGATCGAGAGTCCGCGATTCGCCAGGCAATTTCCGATGCTAAGGCCGGCGACATCGTAATCATTGCCGGCAAGGGCCACGAGCGTTACCAAGAATTCGCGTCGAAGAAAGTGGAGTTTGACGACGTGGCAAGCATCCGAGCAGCGATGGAGGCACGTCAATGATCGCCATCATGCTCGCGGGTGCTGTCGCTGCGTTGTGTTCTCTGCTTGGCACACGCTTCCTCATCAAGTGGTTTACCGCTCGCGGTCAGGGGCAGCCAATACTCGGTAAGGAAGATCTCGGACCCGAGCACCACATGGGCAAACAAGGAACGCCAACGATGGGCGGTCTGGCCATCGTTGCCTCTGCGCTCGTCGGATGGCTCGTTGCCCACACGAGAGACATAGCGTTTTCTGACCAGGCAATGATCGTCTGGGTCGGCATTCTCGGCATGTCATTTATGGGTTTCCTCGACGATTGGATCAAAGTCAGGAAACGACATAACCGCGGCATCTTCTGGAAGCAGAAGAACTACATCACGATGTTGACGAGTTTCGGAATCGCATGGTGGCTGGTTACAGCAACCGGGATTGAAGAGTCAATCTCCATTACTCGAGCGGGAGACCTCGGGTTCGAAGTACCGCAAGCGGTGTGGGTCCTCTGGGCGGGACTCATCATCTGGGCGACAACTAACGCTGTCAACGTGACCGATGGACTGGATGGCCTCGCTGGTGGCTCGGCCCTCATGGGCTTTGGCGCATTCATGATTATTTCCTACTGGACATTTCGAAACCCCGATATCTACTCAGTCGTCAACCCCCTAGATATGGGCGTCCTTGCTGCCTCGTTTGCAGGAGCATGCCTTGGCTTCCTGTGGTGGAACGCAGCTCCTGCCCGCATTTTCATGGGCGACGTCGGAGCGCTCGCAATCGGAGCGGCATTGGCCTCCCTTGCCCTCACGTTGAACACTCATCTACTGCTTATCTTGATCTGCGGAATCAACGTTGTCGAAGCAGGATCGGTCGCAATGCAGATGGGCGTGTTCAAACTGTCGGGCCGAAAGCGCCGCTTGTTCAAGATGTCACCGATCCATCACCACTTCGAGCTCAGTGGTTGGCCAGAGACAACGGTGATCATTCGTTTCTGGTTGCTCTCAGGTGTTTTAGTTGCGGTTGCCCTTGCGATTTTCATCGGGGACTTCACTGCGGTGGTAGGTGACTGAAATGCGATCACTCGTGCATGGCTTTGCAATTGCGGGTGAGTCAACTGCAGTTGCCCTGCGGCGATACGGCCATGAGGTAATCGTCACCGACGATGCCATCGATTCGGCAAAGGAGCAGCGTGCTGTTGACGCGGGTTTCTCCCTCGGCTCCCTGCCTGACGGCGACGTGCTCGATGCATTCGTTCGCCAATTTGATCTCATCGCTCCCGCGCCCGGTGTGCCAGAGCATCACCGTCTCATCGAATGCGCACAGCAAGAGGGCGTGACCATCTCGAGCGAGATCGAAATCGCATACACAACTGAGCAGCAACGTGATGGAGGGCCCCGGCCGATCCTCGCGGTGACAGGAACCGATGGTAAGACCACGACCTGTGAGCTCGCCGTTGCCATGTTGAGAGCAGGTGGCGTTCGTTCGCTCGCCGTCGGCAACACAGACGTGCCCTTTGTCGAAGCTCTCGAGCAACCCCTCGATGCGTACGTCGTCGAGTGCACCAGTTTCCGGCTTGCTTGGTCAGACATGTTTCGAGCCAATGCGGCGGTGTGGTTGAACCTCGCCCCTGATCACCTCAACTGGCACAGAGATATGTCATCGTATGAGGCTGCTAAAGCCAAAATCTTTGCTCAACAGCATCGGTCAGATATCGCAATCGGCGGCTCTCATGACCCGATTGTGATGACACATCTCCAAGCTGCGCCGAGTCATCAGATCACATTTGGGTTTGAGGGTGATTACCACTTCAGTAATGGCGTGTTGATGTCGCCAAGAGGCCCGATAATTCCCGCCTCAGAGATGACGCGATCGCTTCCTCACGACATCACCAATGCTCTGGCTGCTGCGGCACTGGTGATGGAGAGCGGCCTCGTCGGAGTGGAATCGGTTGCCGCAGCGCTCCGCGACTTTGAAGCTCCGGTTCACCGCCTGCAATTCGTTGCGGAAGTTAATGGCGTTCGTTGGTTTAACGATTCAAAAGCGACAACGCCGCACGCAGCTTCTGCGGCTATCCGAGCATTTCCAACATCGGTGCTCATTGCCGGTGGGCGCAACAAAGATCTCGACCTCACACCAATGGCAGCTGAAGGAGGATCACTCCGCGGGGTCGTCGCTATCGGAGAAGCAGCTTCAGAAATTTCAGAAGTCTTCGGCGGAACGGTTGAGGTTGTGACCGCAGGCTCAATGGAGACTGCAGTTGACCTCGCTGCCCGTCTCGCAGCTGGATATGGGGAGGTCGTGCTCTCGCCCGGCTGCGCAAGTTTCGACTGGTATCCATCTGGCGGGTACCCGGCACGAGGTGATCACTACATCCGCCTTGTGAAAGAACGCATGAACCGAGAGGTTTCTGAACTGTCTGGAGGGGCAAAGTGACCGTTGCAATCAAACATGGAGGAAACGTCGCTGACCGTCGCAAGCAAGCGCTAGCCGCGGTGAAACGCAAACGCGAAAGCGGGGCAGGA
>Ga0160423_10000406_pt1 | contig 34995 bp, 38 predicted proteins | sample CRUFie14St8metaG_FD_108191 | JGI IMG/M metagenome (GOLD analysis project Ga0160423, IMG submission 108191) | Marine microbial communities from the Costa Rica Dome - CRUD Field 142mm St8 metaG | ecosystem: Environmental > Aquatic > Marine > Oceanic > Photic zone | place: Costa Rica: the Eastern...
AATTCGTTAAGAGTGGTTCATTACGCCACTATTACTCACTAAGATCTCTGTCTTTAAGTTGTGATGCTATTTCCATCACCAACCCTGCGAGTCCCATACAGAAGTATGGAACCCACAAGATTAACATTATACTCAGCACTGCACTCATGAACGATAAGGGCTGATGGTGCTGAGACAAGTGCCGTAATTCTTACGGCGAGTAAGCTTAGCTACTGACTTCTTTACGAAACCAATAGCACCACCTGTCTTGTGTTCGTATTGCATCGTTGCAATAACATCATCATCCTTGTCCTCATCAACAACAGGAAAGTATCTGTCCTCCTCAGGAACGCCGACCAAGTTGTAGAACTCGTTCTCATAATCAGTACGAGACTTGTTATACTTGACCTCAGATGGTACGAAACCATCTTTGGGTTGGTCAGCATCATAATATCGGACAGTCTCGTTACGCTTATCCTCTTTGGTTGGGACAAGCTTGCCATTCCTGTACTGATAACCTCTGAGTTTATTAAACACATCGGCTTTCACCTTGATATACTTGCATGGGATGGGTGGCTCAATGTCACCATCCTCAATCATCTTCTCCCTTATTTCGGGGAGTTGTCGTTCCCATCTAAGATGATTGGCTTCAACAGACTCCGATGCTTGTAGCTGACGGCGTACCGTTACAGGACTGATCTTGAACCGATCAGTCAGCAATCTAGGTGTCCATGATAACTTGATGCGATTCAATACATGGATAGGTCTCCAATCGGCATCTGCCATTAAAGACGGCGTTTCAATACTTGCGTTAGGTGCTATTCCGTTAAACATATAAGATTCTTCCATATGACCTCCTTGTTGGTTGTTGTTGAATAAAAAAAAGAGATGGGTGACACTCCGAAGAGTGCCACCCTCTGACACCTTAGCTTAGGCTAAGGATGTCAGCGAAGGGGTTTGCCTTGGCTTGTGCCTTGGCTCTCACCTTAGGCTCACAAACCTGTGGCTTTCCGTCCACTATGGTAACACCTCGACTCTCAAGGTCGTTAAGGCTAAGGTAAAAGGATCGACTCCTTCTTGAACCTCTGAACCCTTGACTAGTTAACCAAGATCTGAGAGTCCTTGCATTATCAGTAGTTCCTGCCACTTCAGTCAAAACCTTCTTTATGACCATTGCTAGGGATCTTTCTGCATCCCATTCCATCAGACCCTTTTCTGCCAACTTGGCAAGAAGAGTGATGAGACCTTCTCCCTTAAGGAGAGGTGCGACATTAACTTTCTGTGATTCTACTGCTGATTCTGTGTTTCTGCTCATGAATGGATTGTCCATGTGTGTTTTCCTCCGATTCGCCTCGACATTTGGCTGAACGATTGGAGAGGCGATCATCCAACGGCTCAGGAGTTTCGAGGAATCAAAACTCACCTTACCAACTCGCTGTTATTCAGCGATTTACAACTGTTACGCTATACAACTGCACTTGTATAGCAGGGGGCAGGGGGAGGGGGGAACGCGTGTGCTGTCCAATCTGTATATATATCCCGTTTCTCTAGTTTCCAGAAATCTCATTTATGTGGAATATATGTGGAGTCGCATATTGTTATACTTGACATTCATGTAGTTTAAGGGTAAAGTGATATGCGATATGAAGATATTAGGCTTAAAGCCTGTCAGGTTCCGCGAATGGTGGGCCATCGTCAAACTGGAGGGTGGCACAAACGGACTGCTCCCCCTATTGAAGATGCTTCATAAAGGATTTATGCTGGGCGTTGACAGGAAAACATGGCGTACGCGATTGCGAACCTGTATAAAATGCCCGATATATAATGCAAACCTCAGGCAATGCCGTCCCTTATGGAATAAGAATATGGGTTGTGGCTGCTATGTTCCCTTTCTTGCTATGACAAAAGGGGAGTGCTGGGGTAAAACTAATACTGAAAACCTAGGTTGGAAATGATTACACTACAATGGGAAGGAGACGGACAGACTATTGAGCTGTCTGTTGACGACTCTATACCCACCTGTGACCTGTTAGAGGTCATAGATATATTCATAAGGTTGACTAACCGAACGCCATCTGGTTCATTAGACTATACTCATGCCTAAGAAGAAAGCTAAATCAAAGAAGGATGCCTGCTACCGCAAGGTAAAGAAGCAATATAAAGTATTTCCTTCTGCATATGCCTCGGGTGCAATAGCCAAATGCAGAAAGAAGAAAGCTAAAAAGAAGTAATGGCTGTACGGAAAACAAAAGCTGGTGCTAACCTAAAGCGATGGTTCAAGGAAAAGTGGAAGGATGAGAAGGGTAATCCCTGTGGTTCTTCCAAGAACAAAGGAACCAAGAAGTGTAGACCCTCTAAGAGGGTAAGCAGTGAGACTCCCAGGACATGGGGATCTATGTCTGCCAGTCAAAAGAAGAAAGCTGTTGCCGAAAAGAAAAGGGTAGGCATGGGTAACAGAACCAGTCCCATTAAAAAGAAAAAGAAAAGTGAAAGTAAAGCTAAACGAAATAGAAGACGAACTGGCTAAGCAGGTAGCTAAAGCTAGGACAGCAATATCCCGCAAGGACGGAATACCCAACCAGAAAATATCCGAAGAGGATGACTTTGAAGTTGAGTATGTCGGTATGTCTGGAGAGCTGGCTGTAGCTAAGGCAATGAATGTTTTCCCTGATCTTAGTATAATGTCACGCAGCGGTGGGTATGATCTCAAGTCTGCTCAGGGAAATAAGGTAGAAGTTAAGACAACTCGCTATCATTCTGGTAAACTTGTAGCTAGACTTAAGGCACGGGTAGAGGACAGCGACTACTATGTACTGGTAACAGGTAATCCGCCAAACATGACGATACGGGGCTATATACCCACCAAGGACTTCCTTAAAGAGGTCAACATAGGGAAACTATCAGATGACGCACCTGAAGCCTATATACTGCCTCAGGAGGCGTTAACGCAATGGAGTTCACCTCAAAGCAAGCAGGAACCCTCTACGAGCAGCTCTTCATAGCTGAATCGATTAGGCGAGGCTTGCAGCCCCATGTGCCGATAGGTGACTACCTACCGCATGATATTGTTGTGTATGGAAAGGATGGCGTTTGCCACAGGGTTCAGGTTAAGGGAACACACACTCATGTATACGACAGAAAGTATAATAAGACAGCACGGTATAGGATTACTGCCGCCACGGGGAGTCTAAGTAAAACTAAGATTAATTGTGAGCAGGTGGATGTGTTAGCCTGCTACTTGGCTACTTGGGATATGTGGTATATCATACCATGCATTCATATTAAGAGTGCCTGCGTATGGTTGTACCCAACTGGCAAAAGAGGTCAGTATGAGAAATACAAGAACAACTGGAATATTTTTGAAAAAGAAAAGGATGGCTCCGAAGAACCATCCTTCAGTGGCTAGTAATCTAATTGGTATTAGAAAGGGATGTCGTCATCGTCATCAACCGATGCCTTGGCTTGCTTAGCCTCTTGAACCATAGGTTCTGAAAATGCTATACTGAGGTACTTCTTGCCAGACTTGGCTTCATTGATCCAGGCTGCGAGGCGAAGTTCTTTCCCCTCTATGAGACCCATGCCAGTATAGTCTGGGCCTTTCTCGTTTTTCTTTTCTTCCTCTTTGAAGAGGGCGGCGGTATTATTTTTTCTTTCCATTAGTTCAATCTCGCTGGTTGAGGTTCTTTTGCTGTGCTATCATATCGTGCGTAGCTACGTGAAAATGTCAAGGGTAAAGTGCCAGTCTTGCCATTGCGGTTCTTGATTACTGTAACCTCCATAGTCTCTACAGGCTGGAATGGTTTGTCTGTCATATCCTTGGTACGCCTGAGCATTATAAGCTGATCCGCTTCCTGTTCCAAAGAACCCGAATCCCTGAGGTGACTCATCTTGGCGGTGGTGTCCTTCTCTGATTCCCTGTTCTGTTGGGAGAGTACGACTACAGGAATATCAAGCTTCTTGGCTAACCCCTGCATACCACGGGACAAATTTGTAACCCTCTCATAGATGTCCTTCCCTGGCCCATTCATTATACCGATGTAATCCACGAACAGTATATCAAGTCCATTCCTTGTTTTCTCAGACATCGCTTTGGCTGTAAGGTAGGGAATCGTCATCCCAGGTGACTGATCTATCTTTAACTGCCATCCACTAATTCTGTGCATCGCCTCGGTAAGCTTATGCTTGTCATCACCCCTGTAGTGGTTTGATGTGTTAATGATTGGCACTGATGCCTCGGAGTGCAATAGCCTTTTGCGTAATTGATCTAGGCTCATCTCAAGACTACAGAACATTACCTTGCTTCCCTTAGCTGCAATCTTTGCAGCCATTGACAAAGATAGTGCGGTCTTTCCATGAGAGGGGCGTGCCGATATACAGGACATCTCTCCCTTCTTGAATCCACCGAGTACATTGTCGAGATCAGTGAATCCTGTCATTACTCCTGGCTCAATCTTGCCTTCATCCAAATCAAAGCATTCCTGAAGTACCTGTTCCAATCCATCACCCACATCGGTGACCTCATTGTTCTGATCGCTCAGGGTGTCCGTAATCCTTTTGCTCGCATTGGCTAAAATGTCATTAGGGTTCTCTTTCTCTCTGAGCTTATCCAGTAGCTCCAATGCAATGTAGTTTGCCTGCCTGTTAGTCCAACACTTAAGTACTCCTTCGGCAAAGGTGGTTACATAGGTCGATGTCTCGGTACGCTCACACCATGAGAATATATCCATCATGTCTACACCTGACTTATCAGCTAAGACAACTTCATCGGGCGGTTCAGTCAGCTTGCCCATCTCCTCAAACACCTTGCCTTTGTTTGTATCAGCAAAGTGACTGGGGTTTATTATCTCGCTCGCCCTGCCATAGGCAGTAGGCCAACTTAAATCTTTAAGGCATGAGCTTAGCACGCCACTCTCATAATCACTCTCGCTTAAATCATAATAATTCATATAACCAACATATTACTAGCACTGTTAACATAACGAGGCAGAATAATCCTAACATAGTCATTAGGCATTCACGCCCCATGCGGATGGGGTAAACTCTTCGACTTCATCTTCCCATCTGTTTCCATTGAGGAAGGTGGTAGCCATTGGGACAAATCTTCCGTTCTCCTTTGTCCAGCTTTCGGTATCTTTTAATTTTTTAACCGAGTCAATAATTAAATTTCCTTTTTCCTCCAAGCTTTGGAATACCCAAGTGACGAAAGCCTCTTTCTTGTTTTGCCTTACGCCATTTCTAGGAGGATAGATTTCCCAAAAAATTTTAAAGTTAGGATAGTGATCATATGAAATACGATTGGAATGAAGTGCATCCTCTACAGCCCTTTTAGTTTTATATGTTTTATTTACATATTCATCTTCATCTTCCGCCCGCGTGCGCGTACGCGAGGGGGACTTTACTTTATTCTTAGCTTTAGATGTTTTCGTATCTCCCTCATCATCAACCATCCTACGGGAATATATAACCCCTTCATCGTCCACAGAATAAACCCCTGCATCTTTTAGTTCTGACAGCCAATGAAGTACTTCATTTTCAGGATTGCCTGCACCGATAAGTCGCACGATTTGTTCTTTATGAAGGGCTTTATTTCCTACCATAAGGTAGCCCCTTTTTTCTGACTCCCACATATAGCAGAGCATCCTGATCCATAGACCTTGCGCGCATAAACTGCAGGAGTTTAAATTTGGATCCACTAGCCAATCTCGTGGGTAGAATAACATTGCTGGTCTTTTACCTTTAGTTCCCATTTCTTCTCACTTCTATTATCGTTTCCTCTTGCTTGTAGCCCGAGACCTTTTCTTGCGTGATGTCGATTTCGATGACTTCTGGAGTATCTTCTGGGATAACGCCAGCATAGCGGAGTTGATCGATGACATCCTTACAGTAGAGGTTGTCTGGGTCGAGTAGCCTGACCCTACGGCTTCTAATGCTAACAGTATACTCTGCCCGCATTCCTTCTTGGCTTTTACCTTCGCCCACCGATTTGACCCTAACACCACGTTTAGACTTGGTATTCGGTAGTCCTTCATGGTCAGGGTAAGCACTTGACCTATGTCGAGCAGATGGTTCGGTTCCTTCCTTTTCGTCATGTATCACTTATCCTTTTGTAAAGAGGGAGACTTCTCTTTGGCAACAATAACTTCTGACAGCATCTCCTCAACTGCCTTGCGTGATCCCTTCTTATCGCCTGTTCTCTCCTCATACAACTTGGTTATGTCCGACAGGTTAATCTTCAGGTATTGCTTAAGATCATCATCGGTTAAACCCATTTTGTCCATAAGTATCTGGATCGCTTTTGGCATATCCTTAATCGACTTGACTGATCCAGTTTTGCGTAGCTTGTAGTTGGGAAGATATGATTCATCCTCCTGTAACTTTTCCTTGACCCACTTCGTCAACCTGTCTGACCACTTGGATGCGATCTGTGCCACACCTATCAGTCTCTCTATCTCGTATGGCTCTTCAAGCTTTTCAAGATCAACCTCCACAATAGTGTCCATCACATTTCTGACTTCAGGACAATGGACTAGAGCCTTGCAATACTTACAGGCATTCGGATGTGGACGGCGGGGAGCCGAGGGGTGAAGCGCATCCTTCAAGATTCCAAGCAAGGTTGCTCTCGCCTTACGCAAGTCTTGCTTGTTGAGCATATCCATAGAATACGCCTCGATCCCCAATGGCTGAATTAGGCAGATATACACACAGTCTAAGTTATGCTTCTCTGCCAAAAGTACCGCATATGCCCTGAGCTGTAGGTTGTCGTAGGCATTTACTTGATACCCCCCTAAAGTTTTATAGTCGATGACTAGCCCCGTACCATCCTCATATTCTGCATAATCGAACTTACCGCTGAGGACTCTAGCACCTGCTTCATTTAGTAGCCAGTATCTTTCCTCTTTTCTTATCTCTGAATTATCCGTGAAGCCTACTTCCTGTCTGGCTTTTTCAGTAAGACTTCTTGCTCTGCTGACAACAAACCTACGCTCAGGCTCAAGGCTATCAACCTTTAGTCCATTGTCAGCGATAAGCTCATGCCTTATGGTTCCCTCAGTGGCATCAGCGGATTCTACCTCAGGAAACTTTTTTTCGAGATTCCAACTACCAGGACACAACTCTAACCTACCTATACCTGACGCAGAAGGTGCATTACCTCTTTCGTCCATAGATTATATCCCCCGAATCATAGATTACATTGGTACATATTGGGCATGGCCCATGCCCCTCTTTGGGGCAACAGAGCTTCTTGCAGGTGCTTGAGCATCCGAACACAAGGAACATGATTATCATCATCGCAGCTGTACAAATTAATACTATAATTATATCTAAGACTTCCATTTTCATAACACTTTCCTCCACTCCTGTAAGGCACTCATAAAGTCAGGATAATCCTTTACCTTCTCCCTGTGTTCCCAAATGGTTTCAAGAACTGACTTCTTCAGTTCACCAAGCTTCTTACCCTCATGCCTACCAATCGGAACAACGGCATCATGCCAAGGTGCAACCAAGTCAAGCAGTTCTTCACTGGACGATGGTTTATTATCAGGAATATCCTCACCTGCATAGATATACAAACCTAATCCGAATAGAGCTATTGCCTTAACTAGGCAACGCATCTTGGCATCATTGAGATCCCTTGCGTTGGGATTTGGTATGGCCTTGTTCTTGTAGTCCATTACTGGTAGCCAGCAAGTTCTAGTTGTTCCAGCAACAGTAAGTGAACACCTTACTTCACCCGAGCCGTCAGGCATAGGCCAGAACTCAGAACCCTCGGGGGTTTTTTCAAATTCAAAGGTAGCATCTGGGTAATTGTCACATAGAGTCTTCCATGCCCAAGCCCATGACAAGTAGGACAGGTTTCCCTTCTTCTCTACATGATCATTACAGTTAACCTTGCTCAGTTTGTTCCACGCTTCCTTGCTCATTAGACTCGCTTTCTTCAGGGATTTCCAGTTCCATTGGTTCCTCAATTTGAGGCCCAACATTAAATTGACCTAGGGCTTGCTGTAGATCTGCAATCCCAGTATAGATCCAGCCTCTGCAAATAGTGGCTATGCTTTCATCTCGCTCATCAGACCAAGCCTTCAGGAACTCATGTTTCTCCTTGCTGACCGATACTGACACTTGTATCATTTCTTTTTTCTTAGACATTTGTTGAATGGGTTAATTTAAATTCAGGTATATTAAGGTATTAATTATATGCTTGTCAAGTTTCTAAAATAGAATATTTTAAAAAATAAAACTATGTGGAAAAACTTAAAAAAATTTTCGCCATCGCTCGTCAGGTTGCTCGCTCGGCGTAGTGTTGACAATTCAAAGTCCAAGGTCGAAGCAATATCAAATCAAGAGATTGCAGTGCTTGCGCAGATGCCTGTTGATAGAGTAATAGAAATATCAATGACAAGTGAATGGGATAACATAACTGTTGGTGAAGTGCAATCCTTTTGTAAAGCCTGCTGCTTTGATCCATTTAATTCAGCAGACAGAAACAGGGCATCCGCTTACCTCAAATCTGGTGCAACCTTTGCATATCTCAAGAAACACCCCCATTGGAATACATTTTTTAAACCCCTAATTCATCATGTACAAACCACCAAAAGGGATTAAATATGGAATCATTAGCGAGCAAGAACTACTCAAAGCTATGGATGAGGACGATATACTAATTGATTTAGCAGCCAAACGTATTGCTTTAAAACAACACATAAAGGATATTAAGAAGGATCTGGCTGAAAAGCAGGCGATACACAAGAAATCTTTCTGGAGTCTATACAAGGCAGAGGCTGACCTAGCCAAGGCTAAGATTAGGTGTCAGGAAAAGGAGATTAGATTCAAGAACCAATGGACGAAGCGAGTCTGGGATTTATTTAAGATTTTAAAGTTTAAAAAAGCCAAGGATGTCAAAAAGAAAAATATCTATCCCGAATGAATTGATCATGGATGCCATGAGTCAGGTTGGTAGTATATCACTAGCAGCCGAAGTTCTTAATGTTAGCGAAAGCTCTCTGAGAAAAAGAATATCATCTGACAGGCAACTCAAGTCCTTGTATATCAAGGAGTCACCAAAGTCTCCAGTGCCTAGTGAGATAGAGGCAATGGTGAGGCAACCTAAGCCTGAGAAGTCGGACTCTAAGCTTGCAGAGGCGATACAGAAGATGAACTCACAGCTTCTTAATGAGGGTCTGAAGAAGGCTGGTATAAGCGAAGAGACCTGTAAAAAGTTGGAGCTTTTCTCAAAGATGGATGAGAATGGTTGGCGTATGCTGATAGGTGGACTTGATCTTATGCATCGAATGCTTCTTTATCAAGCCGCAGCTTTATTCCAGGAGGCAGAGCGATGCAGGAACGAAGAGCTTGAGGATGCTGAAATAGAATGGGATCAGCGTGTGGCTGCACAAAAACATTATAACGATATATGCAAAACACTGATAAACACTTACGACAGAGTACTAAGCGGAACTCTTGCGTCTGTAAAGATGGCGGAGAGTGCGACACCGAAGAAGAAGGCAAAGCCTGGATACGCTCCATTGAACGAGAAGAAGGACTAGAGATACCCGAGCTGACAGATGATCAGCTTGAGGATATGAATCTTGGGTGGGAATTGTTTGATGAACAGTTCGATGCATCGAGTGAGCTTTCGGTAATGAAGATGAGATACTTTGTACGCATGGCATATTTCCACGGATATATATATGGAAAAAACTTATAGTGCTTTTGTTTGCAGGACTTGTGCGTTGAAGTTAGGCTGGGTTAATCTTGTATATCATAAAAAGAAAGGTCAGTGTCATTGGTGTAGTGGATTTTTCGATGAGCTTGCAGATAGCCCAAAGATAAGCAGATATGAAAATAACAAACGAAAATCTTCTGGGAAAGCTAAGTGAGTTAGCTTCAGCTGACGAGGAGGAAACTTCATATGATCCCAACTGGACTCCAAGCTTATCGGCAACCCAGAAAAAGATATATGACTCGGATGCAAAGTATATCTTAGCACATGGCAATCGTGGGTCAGGAAAGACCTATGTCCTTGGTGGTCATAAGCTCGTGAAGCACGCATGGGAAAACTTTAATGCACTATGTTTAATTATAGTAGGAGTAAGATCGCAGGCTGTACTTGGTGGAGTGTGGCATAAGTTGATTACGGAAATACTGCCTATATGGAAAGAAGGTATAGGCATGGAGTATACGGACGAGAGGCAAGATACTCAGAAGAATATTTATATAGATGTGCAAAACAAGTTCGGCAGTTGGAGTAGGATATACCTAATCTCTATCCCGCATGGGACGCTAGTCAGTAACAGGGTAAAAGGTTTTGAGCCTTCGTATTTATTTGTGGATGAGCTTACCAACTTAGACAGCTCTGTGTACTTTGATGCTATGGTTCAGCAGCTGGGTCGCCGCCCTGGGATTGATGGCGTTCAACAGTATGCAGCGGCTTGTAATCCTGCGGGGCCGAATCACTGGGTGTACAAGAGGTGGTGGGAAGCACCACTGGATGAGGAAGGTAATTATAATAAAGACTACGAGAAGTACTTCTTGGATGTAGCGGAGAACATAGATAATCTACCTGAGGGATATTACGATAGAGTTAAGGAAGCCACCAAGAACAATGAGTTCGAGTATAGGCGAATGGTCTTGGGTGAGTGGGTTGATGTACCTGTTGGTGACGCTATCTTTAAATCTTACTTCCATGACAACATACATATAGTAGGCGGTGGCAAAGAGAAGGTAGTTCCTAATCCTGAGTTTCCAATTATCATAGGTTATGACCTGGGTATGGTTAATCATGGTATAGTTTTTATGCAGCAGGTTATTGGTACGGATAAAACAATATGGGCTGTCTTTGACGAATTAATAATAAATAATGAAAAAATATCATACGAAGAGTTAGTGATTAGATTGATGCGCAAGATGTCTTATTGGAATAGAGTTATGAATTGGAACTTTAGCTATAAGCATTACTCAGATAACTCAGCGTTCAATCAGTACAGACCAGGCGGGCAGAATGGTTCTTATGATGTTTTGGACATAGAAAGAATATCAAGAGAAAAGGCTGAAACATTTGGATTAGATACTATAAAGATGAAGGCTGCCCCAAAGTTTAAGGGTTCGGTTGAGGCAAGGGTTAGATTACTGATACAGAAATTACAAGAAGGAGAATTTGTAATGTCCAGAGACTTGAAGGAGGTTAAGTCTATGTTCTACAACTTGGTTTCAGAGAAGGTAAAATATGGTAAGTATGACCCGACAGTACAGTATAAGCCAAGGAGATCTAGGTACATACACACATTTGATGCCTTGACATATCCAATGATATACCTTGATGTAGGGCCATCGTACGGAGCTGTAAACTCCGTAAGTGAGATATTTGAGATAGGTGGAGTAAATTAACTTGATTTTATAAAATAAAATAGTAGGGTAAAAACATGGCACAAGAAAATACAATTTCATTAAACTATGGGGACAACCAGGATATGAGGGCATTCATAGATGCAATGGCTCCTTCTGTAGGAGGGAGCATATCTATCAATGTTACGATAGGGGTTCAGGAGTATAACGAAAACAGACTGATGGGAGTCATAACTAATGTGGACAGGGATCCATACTCAGACTACATGGAAACTCCTGCAGCTGAAGAATTTACTGGAATGACTGAGGAGTCTGTTCCAGATTTTGATGCAAGCGAGCTATCCGAAGACCTGCTCCTTTCCGAGGATAATTATGACGAAGAAGAGGAAATGTGACCTCAGGTAAGTTAGTAGAGAATTATCATAGGAAGAACTTACCTAAATGGAATCGGACAAGGGTAGAAAGATTGTGTGGTTTTCTGGAAATCACAATCTCGGAACTTGGATCACTTATTCTAGTACCTCCAAAAAGCATGGAGAGATATTTAAAAAGTGGAACTTTCCCTGGGCCAGTAAAAATTTTACTCACTCAGATGGAAAGACTTTTCCTCCAAGGCGCTACTGATGACACCGCTGAGGGAAAGGTTATACCACTACATTTATTTGCCTTGCAAGGAAGGCAAGAATGCCCCGTATGCGGAAAGGAAATGATATGAAGAAGGAATTGACAAAAAGACAAAAGGATACCTTAGACAGGCACTCCAAGCATCACACTAGTAAGCATATGTCTATGATGCGAAAGCTTATGAAGTCGGGCAAGACATTCACTGAGGCACACAAGGCTGCAATGAAAAAGGTAGGGAAGTGAGTAAGAAAGATCCAAGATTGGCAAGAGCTGGAGTTAGCGGATTCAATAAACCTAAGAGAACTCCAGGTCACCCAAAGAAGTCGCATATCGTTGTGGCTAAAGAGGGTAACAAAATAAAAACAATTAGGTTTGGGGAGCAGGGTGCTAAAACAGCAGGAAAGCCCAAGAAGGGCGAAGGCGACAAGATGAAGAAAAAGAGGGCAAGCTTTAAGGCTCGCCATTCTAAAAACATAGCCAAGGGCAAGATGTCTGCGGCGTATTGGGCGAATAAAGTCAAATGGTAAATTTAAAAATACTTGAGCGTTACGGGTGTACGCAGCAAAGATTGCGTGAGATATTTACCTGTGACAATATGGAAAGCCCCGATTGGGACATCAAGCAAAAGTTTGAGGAAGAGATAGAGAGTAGAGTATATGAGGGCATTAATTGGTCTGCCTCCACCAGCGATCCTTATATGGCTGTGGATCTGGCATGGGATAGTCAGACCATAAATAAGACCACAATTCCGCTACTTTTGTATGCCCAAGGAAAGATCTCAATGTCTCAATGCGGAGAAAAGCTAGGCAACCTAAACTGTGCTGATGACTTCTGTGAGAGAGATGAGACAGGCTCAATAAAAAACATAAACTTAATGCGACTGTATGAGACCTCAATGAACCTCATTAGGTCTTATGTTACAAGGCGTGTCGCTGCTCAAGTTGCTAGGTTTAATAATTTATACCCATACTTCAAATACGAAGCAAGGTCTACCTCTCTACCTGCCAAGCTAAGGGGAGACGCACTTAGTCAACGCATAGAGATAATGGTAGATCAGTTTGGCATGAGGCATAACTTCTCGCAGTATATCAGAGATTTATTTATGTATGGTCATTCCGTTGTGTTCCCAAGAGAAAGGTGGACTCGCGACTGTCAATGGAGGTTTGCTCGCAGTGAGTTCGGTGAGACTGATGAGCTTGAAAACTATGTAACGCGAGAAGGTATAGAGTTTATTAACCCACACCCTAGTAGGGTATTCAGGGATTTAGCACAACCACTGCCAGGAGTTAATACTGATACAGGCCCACAATGGCTTGGATACTGGGATGTGGTAACATATGGTTCAATCAAAGATAATTCTGAATATTACAACCTAGATGATATAGGATACGAGAGTACGCTATTCGGTGTATACCAGCAGTATCAGCAGTTCTTTTCCTACTACTATCCACCTACTGTATTGAGGTGGCCTACGCCACAGCAAACCCACGGTCAGTTCACCCCTTTCCAGAACGAAAGAACAAGTAACACTGGATTATATTCGGCTAAAGATTCAGACAAGGGTGTATTCCTGACTAATCTTTTTATGAAGATCAACCCAAGAGATAGGGGTATAGGTAATTATCCCTATGACATTTGGTTGCGTCTGGTTGTTGCTAGTGACAGTACGGTGGTATACTCGGAGTTTATGCCAAGCATACCAGCGGTATACGGTGGTTTGAATGAAAACGATTCAAGGGTTCAAAACAATAGTATGGCAATGGAGATCATGCCGTACCAAGATCAACTTACAAATCTCTTGAGCCAAATGCTTCTTAACATGAAGATAGGACTCACCCAGATCTGGGCAGTCGATAAAGATGCATTGGACGAGGAAGTCAAGGATTACATTGAGCAATCAATGAAAGCAAAAGATTACTATGTTAATCCAAAGCTGTTACTATACTCAGGACAAAAGATGGGGGATCTGGGTCTTGATGCCAAGAACTTTGTTAATGTGGTGCAGGCTGATATGGGTAGCACTGTTAATCAAAGTCTTCAGGCTATATCTCAACTTCTTGGTATAGTGGAGCGTATGCTTGTTCTTTCTCCGCAGGAAGTTGGGCAGCCAGCACCGAGAGAAATATCTGCCACTGAAGTACAGGAGATGAGTACCAGTGTTGAATCTATATACTCGTTTGTTTCAGAAGGTATTGATGAAATGCGTTCGGGCATGAAGAAGATGCTATACGAGCATCTAGTGTCCTGCAGCACATCAGAGTTCGATGTCCCTGTTAAGAATAGATATTCCACTAATGTTATACAGGAGGCAGGCTTTGAGCCTTCCGATGAGCAGTATGACATATCAGACCCAATGGTAAGGAATGTAGTGGGAACTCCAGCGAGTTTAGTCCATGAGTATTTGTTTAGCAGCAGAGACGGGCCAGAGCGTGCGATCAATGTGAAGAGTGCAGAGACATTAACTGCACTACTGGGACAGATACTTCAGATACAACCTGTCGTAGAGGCAGTCGGAAAGCGTAGGCTTTTCGAGATTATTAATGAGATATTTAGAAAATCAGGTGCAGGGTTTGATGTTAAGCTGGAGCTTGAAGAGGGTGAAAGTGAAGATTTAGTTACTCAGGAACAGCAAGCACCACCTGGAGCAGTACCACCACCTGGAGCAATGCCACCTGAGGCAATGCCTCCGCAACCACCACAGCAATGAGCGAAGAACAAAGCGAGCAACAAGAGGGAGAAGTAGTAAAAGGCAATGCATTAATGAATGCCTTGTTTGAAGCAGCAGAGACCGACTCTGCCCAGCCTGAAGACGCGCAATTACCAAAGATTAAAACCTTGTCTGATATTATGCAGACCCTACCTGAGGATGCAGCAAAGGCTGAACAGCAAGATGAGCAACAGCAGCAGTCGGAGCCTGAGCCTGAGCCTGAGCCTCAAGCTGAGCCTGCAACTAAGGTTGGAGAAAGAGAAGTTCCTTTACAGCCTGTGCAGCAACAACCTGTACAGCAACAACCTATACAACAGGAACAACCTATACAGCCAGTAGAGGAAAAGCCTGATCCAGAGGAAGGACTACTTGAGGAGCAGAAAGAAAGGTTGAGGCTGGCTAAGCTCGCGGAGCAGTTATACAAGGAAAGCCCTCAGTCAGCACCAGTTGAGTACAAGGATATGTATTCTAAGTATTTAGATTTCTATAAAAAAGAATCTGACTATGTTAACAAGCAGATGGAAAGCGGTGGTGACCTGGAGTGGGATGACAACTACAAGAAGCTCAAGGAAGAGCTTGACCCTAAAGTGTCCGACACAATGATACGAAAGCTTGAGCGTGAAGAGATTAAAAGAGAAATATCAGGGGAGATAGGCAGGCAGCGTCAGGAAATTAGTAGGCTTAAAAGTCAATTGCATAAGCAAAAGGTTGAACCGCAAGTCACACAAACTTTAAAAGAGTATACCAAAAGAAATTATGAGGAGTCTGTGCCTGAGGAATTGAGGAAGGAAATGGATGCTGATGAGAAAGCTTTTAAAGAATCGAAGCCTTTTGAGTATGAGGTTATTACCAACACATTAAAGAACGCGGAGAGATATGTAGCTCAGTTTGAGAAGGTAAATAATGGACTAGAAAGGTATGACCCAAATAAGCACGGACAGTTGGCCTCTAGAATCGAAAGCCTAGGTCAAGCACATAAGAAGTCTGCGAAACCAAAGGAAGGGAAGCAGTTCCTAACCAGAAGTGAGTTCTCTAGGCTTCCTGCGAACCAAAGGGATAGCTACTATACATGGACTGCTGATGATGTTAAGAAAGCTTTTATCTCAGCATCTAAGGCAACAATCAGCAAAAAGGTTGAAGAAATTAGGGATAAAGTTTCTAAGTATGGCGTTTCGACGTCAAAACATCAGCCCTCTGCTCCTGCCGTAGAGCCTACTCCACGCACTGCAACTCCACGGACTCCAGCTCCCGTAGGTGAAAATAAGGGAGAAGAGGTTAAATCTAACTTAGCTTCAATGTTACTTGATTAATTTTCTATTTTAAAAATAGAATGTAAACGAGTATATTTAGGGGTTTATAAAAAAGTTAAGGTTTTTTCAGGGGATCTACCTGTTTTGCAGGTTCATATGTTATTATAAGGTTAAATTCATTTTATTAACCTAAATAGGAAACATTAGACATGGCAGGAAAAATTGGAAGTCTCTCAGATGGGACATTGACACAAACTGATACTGGTAGGTACGGAACAAGTGGCGTAGGGGCCGATCCGTTGCTTCCAAATATGATTAACGTGGACAGCTCATGCGGATGCACGCTTACTAAAGCAAAGATCACTGGCATGACTCCAGATACTTTTGAGCAGCTCGCAATGGTCGAGACCGATCTCGCCCGAGTAATTGCAGGAGCAGCGGAGGCGAAAATCTTGGGGGTGAAAGAAAAGGGTCTCGCGACTCTTCTTAAAAGCTCACTCCGTGACATCAAGCCAGCACTTACTACTAGCAAGATAGACGAGCAAAGTATTATTCTGCCATACATCCAACGCCGTCAGCGTGGATACCAGAACTCGAACTACTTCACTATCTTGGGAACTGACATCAGTACTGCAGGAAAAATTGGTACTGCAACATCTGGTTGGACAGGAAGCTCTGCATCTACAGTCTCTGGCAAATCGCATTATCTTCCAGTTGCCAGCGGAGCTTGGGGTGCGGATAATAGTACGCTAGGCGTTAAAAACACTTATAGAGGTGGGCCTACTAATATTGATCGTTACTTCCTTCCAGGTATGTCACTTATTGTATATACACTCGGAGGCGATGGTAACAACGAGGCAAAGGTTCTCGATCTGGAAATTGTTGATGCCTTCATAGTAACTGTGAAGGGAAGTACTACTGAAGTAGGCGATGTTATCGTTGAGGTCAAAGAGCGTACTACAGAATCAGTCGGGGCTATTCGGGGAGGATTCTGCCAAATCGGAACGAACAATGTTTCCGACTGGGAAGACTGGTGCAGAAATCAACCAACTGATTTCAATCAGCGCATCATTGTTAACTGGTTGCAAACCAGCCGTGAGACTCGTTGCGTTGACGGAGTATATAAAGATACGCTTCAGAAAATCCTTGATGGTAAGGTTAATCCTTATGCTGCTGGATTTAAGTATCTCCCACTTGCTGAGCAAAACAAGATTGCTGCAGGTAATAGTGAGAATGCATGGTTGCGTTCGACCTTCTTTGGTCAGGCAATTAGTTCTGCTCAAACTGTTGAGGGATACACTGAACTTCCAGCCGTGTATGACCCTGAGTCAGGATCTTCCTACGGCAGTTATCCAGACAGTCAGCCTTCTGGTGAAAGTTGTGTACTTGAGTACAAGGCCAATGCGATTGGTATCTATACTCAGCTTGTTGAGGCAGCTCGTGTTGCCGACTTCAAGGGTGGACAGCTTGATCTGGATGCACTCTTCCAGTTGATCTATTACTTAAAACGCTATCGCGAATCAGATGGTGACTCGATTGATGTCATCGACTGCATGACTGACCGCTACACCGCCGATAATCTAATGGTTGCATTCAGCCGTTACTATCAGGCTAAGTATGGCGCGCAAGTCAATCGCTTCGTTGATCAAGGTCAAAAGCTTAGCTTTAACAATCAGGTGTTGTTTAACTACAATGTGTATGACATCCCTGAGATTGGTGTTCAGCTTGCCGTGTTCCACGACCAGTTCTTCGATGACCACTTGAGTGCTGCGAAGCAAGCAGGAGGAAAAGTGCTTGGAGACGATGATGTTTCCTTTACGGCGGACGGAAACGCCGCTGCTCTTGGTCGCCACTTGTGGTTCCTTGATTGGTCTGACATCAACGTGGGTATTGCAGGAACCAACTCGGTTACCCGTAAGCATCCTAACGTTGAGGCACAGGAGCTATACAAGTGCCGCATGGAGGCTAATGTTAAGGAGTATCAGCTTAAGTCCACACGCTGGACTACGATGGTTGATCGTCCTCAGCGTCACCTTGTGGTGCGTAACTTCAGCGATACGCTTCCAAAGCTCAGCGTCTTCTCCAATGGAGACTTGATTAACTCTTCTGGCAAGCTGGATAACGACGACGCTTGGACTAACATCCCCTAATCTTCTTTCCTTTCTAACCCCTCTCCTCCTTCTGGGGGAGAGGGTAAGGAGGGAGATAGTATGTCAAGTTACAGCAGTTACGGTGGCGGAGGATCACCAACATACAGCCCGCCTACTAGAGTAACTACCAATGTACCAACATTTAATTATAACAACCTAGGGGGTTCAAACTTTAGCAACCTTGGTTCGGGTTCTCGTAGTACAGGTAGTAACTTAAGGAATCAGGCTAGTAATGCATCATCTTCGTCTTTAGCTACAGCGCTAGGTAATTTATCTGGAGCAAGGTCTAGTTTAAATTCAGCCCAGAATAGAGTTGCCACTGGCCCGAATATGTCCTTATCGGGCCAATATTCTTTGGGTGCAAACTCTATTCTAAGTAATGCACGAAATAACCTAGCGAACGCCAGGTCTTCCGCCAATACATATGGGGGAAGCATATCAGGTAGTCAGGCTTCTAATATACAGAACGCCCAGTCGAATACCCGACGAACCGCTAATAATCTTAGGAATCTTACCCAGCCCACGGGTGGCGGTGGCCGTGGTGGTATAGACTTTTCTGCCCAAAGGAATGCACTAGCAAAGGCATCGCAGTCCTATAATCAATTACAGAACATAAGGAACGCCGCACAAACTGGCAACTATACACCTATGCTTAAGGGTGGAGGTACTACGACAGAGATGATTTCATCTGGTCTTGCTGGAGTATCCTCAGGTACTGAGCAAACATTTAATCAGATGTTGGGTCTGAAACCCAAAACTGGCAGAGGTCAGCCAGGTCAGTTCTTTGGAGCAGGCGGATCCCCAGCTCGCATATCTAATGCTATTAACAGAAGTCCTATTGCTAATGCAGCAAGCATAATTCAATCGACTACTAGTGGGAATGTACCTATACTAAACGCAATTGATAATATCTTTGGAACTGACAGCAGTGGAACGGTGTCAAAGATAGCAAATAAGACTCCTTTTGTAGGGGCTGCAGGTCGTTACTTTACAAGCACGGGAGAAAAAGCCGCTGCTTTACCAGGAGTGGGAACTGGAGGATATACTCCTGGAATGTCACCTGGGGCTGTTGAAGCAGGAGCAGGTGGTTCAGATGCAGCGTATTTAGAAAATGAGTATGCCTTAAGGTATCCAAGCTTAAATCAAGCGAGTTTGCAGCAAGCTAAGCTTTATGAGAATTCAAGGAATGCTTACAATAAAGGTAGACAGAATGTAGCAAATTCAAGGCAAACCTTTGAGAACAACAAGGCAGTAATGCAGAAGATGCTACAAACTGGCAGGCATCCTAATGGCAACCCTCTTTCACAAAGCCAGCTAAAACAATACCACAATAATCTTCAGAATCAGGCTAATGAGATAAAGAGAAGAGAGCAGGCTGTTATGGGTAACTATAATGCTGCACAAGGTATATACAACAACCTTCAGAACTCCAATGCTATAACAAAAATGAATCAGGACTCCAGGATGTCCGAGGAGGCAAGAAGGAACAAGCTCGCTCAGACAGGAAGAGCTTATATGTTAGCTGATTCAATGCTTCCAGAGGCACGCAATTTAAGCAAAGGAGAGAAAGCATTAAGATCTGCTGCTCAATTAACTGACGCTTTCGTTCCAGCAACTGGTGGCTTAGCAGAACCTATAGTGCGTTATGGACAATCATTGACCCGACTGCCAGAAGAATTAAGACGGACAGGACAAACTGACAGGGCCAGGGGTACAGGGGAAATTGTACCATCCTTAAATCCATCAACCAATCCATTGGAGAATTTCGGGGAGATGACAGGTGAAAACCTGAAATCAATGGTTCCTGGTGCTAATCCTTTGACTAGACTCAGGCAGGCAGGGCATTATGTAAATGAGCTTGGCGGGTTCGGCGATCCAGGCAGAGCTTTACTTGAGCCAATTAATGCGGGAGCGGGAGCGTTAAACTATGCGACGCGCAAAACAATTAACCCTGTCGTTGATTTGTTTTTTGATTCAGCCAGAAACCCCAAGGGTACGGGTGAGTTGCGTGGCGGTACTAATGTGGTTCAGCGTGGTTTAGGTAACTTGGTTGGTGCAGTACCACTCATTGGGCCTTTTGCTCAAAAGTATATAGCGGGTAGCATACCATCTGGTGTCGCTATTAATACTGCATATGAGCAAGCTCAGCAGGATAAGAGAAACAGGGAACTTTATGGGCAAGACTATGCTGACGCCAGAAACAATGAGGCTGAATTCATATCCTCAAGAACAGCACCTGCACAGAGTGGGCCACTTACTGACCCGACTTCATTTAGAGAGTATATGGGAGCGGAGACACCTCGCTTTATTCGTAAGCCATCATACTCAGGAGCAACTGGAGTAGTTCCAGGTATGATGTTAAATGAGCGGGGCAATATGGTTAGAGCTACTCCTGGAAATATTACACAAAGAGCTTCTTACACTCCTCCGAGTATTATCCCTCCAATGGCAACCAGCGTTGGGCCTACACCGATGATATATCAACCTGACACAATTAGGTACGGAGGTTTTAATACAGGAACAAAAGGAGGGATTACCATTCCAGGTAATATGTCTAGGTCTGTTCTTGATAGTGCTTTAAGTTTACCTCCTATGAGTTTTACTCCTAGGGCAATTGGCGTCAAACCTGGAACTAGTCAGTTTGATGGCACAATGCTGCCAGGAGTTCCTGTCGGGTTTGGTGGCAAAACAACAATGCCATCCCAGCCAATGATGAGCAATCAAGAGCGTGCTGCCTTGCAAAGCAATATGGATGCAGCCTTTGCTGGTAGATCTCAGGATAATCGTAATGCACCAATAAAGACGGATAGGGGTTTGAGAAACAGGATGGCTCAAACCCAGAATCAAGCCGAAGGTCTTACTCCAGCTCAGTACAATCAATTGCTTGAGCGTGAAAGAATGATAATGCATCAAGCCACAAAACGTAGGCTTACAGATGGAGAGAAAACAGCTTTGCGTGTGGCAAGACAGCAGCGTATGCAGGAGGATGCATTGCGAGAAGGTCGTATCCCAGCCCAAAGAGAGCTTACCAATAGGGAGCTGGTAACGATGCGTCAGCAGTCAGAACCTGGGTTTATTGAATCAGTGACTCAAGGTGGCCTATTTAATAAGAAATCCAGGGAACAGTTTAACAGATTAGATGCACAAAGACCTACAGGCATTCAGAGGTTGATTGGTGGAGCCAGGAATACGCCTCAACCTCAGACTCAACCTCAACCTAATATGATTGGCCTAGGGTCTATGGCTGGCAGGGAATTACCAATTCCCAACCAACCCATGAGGATCAACCGCAAACCCACTGTCGGACGCAAGAGATACGGCAAGGCAGGGAGGAGGTATTAATTTATGATAGCGAGCTACTCAAAAGAAGTTGAAGGCGTAAAGATGCGTGAGTTTAAATTCATGGGTCATGGCTGGATGTATGTGTATAACGGAAATGACCCAGAAGAACTTAAGAAGGTCAAGGCCAACAAGAATACATTTGAAATACCAGATGTGCCTCAAAAAAAAAATAATCCAAGCACAGTCGTTCTTAGAAGCGGAAGCAGTTCAGCAGAAAATAAACCTACCAAAACAAGAAGAAGTTGTTGTGGAGGCCGCAAGTAAAGTTATGATAATGGAGATTCCTGATGAGTGATGTAAACCAATTCTTTTTAGCCACGACTGGCACTGCAGGCACATTTGTTTTGACTGACCTAAATCCTTGGTTAGGTTTTATGTGTGGCATACTTACGCTCATTCATGTAAGTATAGCTTTGTATAAGCAAAATAAAAAGAAATGATATGGAGTGAGTTTCAGGAATCAGTCAGGACTTTATTGACTGTTGATGCCCAAAGAAAAGGAGCGGGCATACAGAACTACATTGACTCAATTATACTTTCAGGTGTCATAGAGCTACAGCAGTATATACCTTCTTTAAGGTCTATGAATAGGGATACATTCTATTATGACCAACTGAAGCCATCTAAGCACATTGAGATGCAGGGTATACAACAGGGCTTTACAAACGGCAGAAGTAAAATAACAAAAGCAGTTGTTCTTAAACCTCAGGGTGAATCTGTTATAGCTATTGAATTAAACAGGTGGCCCTGGGAAAAACGTAACTCTTTGTCAATGGAGTGTTTGTCGGACTGCAGGTCTGCTAGGTTTCCTGGCAAGATCATGGATTGCAAGAGACATAACAATAGCTTCTATCTATATCCCTCACTAAGTGAAGATGAATTATTAGTTCTTGACTGGGAAGGTGTTAAGACAAACTTTACAGAAAATGACGAGACACCTTACGATCATAGGGTCATTAAGGTAATATCAGACTATGCGAAAGCACATATAGTTAGGGAGGTAGATAAGGATCTTCAGCTATATAAGGAGTACTATGGAATGTATATCAAAGAGAGGTCAGTTCTTTTCTTGGATGAAAAAGATAGCACCCTGTTTGATTTACCCACAATTAGTGAGGATTATTACTCAACTTGCTGTATTAAAAGTGATACACTTTCTAGGCTCGTGTCTCCTCCTGAGCCTCCTGAGTTTATAGAAGTAATTACCGCTCCTTACTATAAGCCGAGTGGACTTACATATGCATTTGTTACATCTGCTCCAACTGGACTAAGTATACCAAATGCAAGAAAAACACTTTACCATAGTAATGCTATATCAAACTCTGATGTACAGATACCGCAGATACCAACAAACCTGCAGTTCTTCCAAAGCAATGCTGATGGTACAGAGCTTGCTCCTACTAATCTACAGTTTTATGTTGGAGTTGCGACACCACCTTCTGACCTTAGTGCATCTGTTAAGCCTGCTTCACCTAAGAACTTGAGAACTTATGTTGCAACTGCACCTGCAGCTCCAACTATACTCGCATTTGGTGGACTTGTTTCATCTGCACCTACCGACCTTGGTGCATACCCAACAGCACCATCTAGGCTTACTGGGCATCAGACTTTTGCTGACAGTCCTCCAGTTGCACCAACCCTACTAGGTGCTTTTCCTGTATCACCTACAGGACTGGACTTTACATTTACTAACGCATCGGGAACTATTGACTTCCCATTCCCACCTGATGAGCTGGAAGCCGTGCATGATGGTTGTGCAGAATCAACACCATCCTCTTATGATATTGATTTCGATCAGTATATCTTGATGTTGTTTGCCCAGCCTAGTTTAATAGACAGGACTTTCTACGATCATTCCACTCCAGTGCATAGTGATGATATTGGTGATTTCGATGAGAATGATAATGATACCTTCCCGCAATTCACTTTTGATGTTGCAGGTATGGTCGCTAAATTTAAAGAGGAAAATCAAATAAACTATGGTAGTGCGATAGAAGATTACTTTACATCTTGGGGATCTTCGGCTAGAGCCTTCCCTAGGATTCCACGGATGCCAGCGGCACACTTGCCACCAAATCCATCCTATGGACTTTCTGATGAATCTGGTAATTCAATAGAGATTGATGAGGAGATATTTATAGTATATGATCCTAATGAAATAACTTTTAATACTGCCTTGAATAGCCCTGATGAACAAGGATTTGGTACACCAAGAACTTACATTACTAGAAATCTAAGTTCACCGCATTATTCTGATATTGCTGATCGCCGTAATTTTAATGAAACTGGCTTAAGTGATTGGAAAACTGGGTCGTTCCCCGATACGCCCCTTGAGCAAAATACTCAGGCATACTCGGGTTTGGAATCGCTTATGATTGGGGGAGAAATCGTCAACGTAACCAATGTAGTTAATTTTAATGGCTCGGAATATGTGCCATTTGGTTTCTGGAATCGAGACGGTGATGAGGTGTATGGCGGAATCATTGTTTTAGTTCCCCATAAATACCTACCTAACAGTGTGGGCATCTATCCTTCTGGACATATTCTTGGCAACAACCAGGGCCTTGGAAATTATTTGGTAATAGGAGATGAAGGTATAGACTCTGATATTTCGGGAGCTTCTGTAATAAGTGGAGGTTGCATACAGGGTGGAGGATGGATACCCGAGTCTCCTAGTAGTTTAGTTGCAGAAGTCCAAGAGCAAGCTCCACCTGCCCCTACTGGACTAGAGCAGAGCAACCTATACTTAGTGTGGAGGTATGAATTTGATGGCACAAATTTCGTAAGGAAAGAATTTACTCTTATGGATATTGATGCAGAAGATGGTGGTACTGGAACAATAGAGCAATACTGATGACAACAAAAAGAATCACTGCAATACCAAGAACAGAAGTCAGAGGTATAAATGTACCTTGGTCGCTTAGTGGAAAAAACCACGAGGGTGTTCCTACTACATGGACTAGAATACAAGAGCAAGGTCAGACTGGCCCAATAGGACAATACTGGAAAACTGGAGCAGATGGATCATTTGATAAAAGTGTTTGGGTTATTGAGGACAGCACCCCCATATCTCCCACTAATGTATTTTTAACTGAACAATCCCCAATAAGAGAGCAAGAGCTTATTGCTACAACTAGTGCTAAACTGCAGGTCAGATTTACAACTAACACTGGAGAGCAGGTGAATGGATGGGATGCCTATGAGGACAATATTGTTCTAGGTGAAACACTCACACACTATGTGATGGCAGTTGAGTTTGATGGCTTTAGGTGGGCAGAGTGGGGCAATTACGATGAAAGTTTTCAACAGGCATTTGGGACGGGGGCTAATAATGCAGTGCCTAAGGATGGCAACTTATTATTAGGTTGGCGCTTAAACACCAAGAACTCCCCCACCGTAAGCCCTACCGCTAACCCTTGGAATCCCATAAAGAATTTAGGTGCGTTTGATATTGAAAGCCAAGCGATGTTTGCTGTTAACGAAGCGTTTGAGAGAAGGCTTGAAGATGCACAAGGAAAGAATTATTGGCTAATACCAAAGTCCGCTGTAAGTGAAGCTATACTTATCACAGAGAAACAATCTGTGCTGGGATACAACAAGCCAAACATAAACCCAAATCAGGTACTTGAGTTGACATGGATGAGTCCTTTGACGAAGGATCCCGTGCTTGAGAGTATACCTAAGTGTAGAATTAACTTCGTGCAAGATGGATCCACGATAAGTGATATACTTAACAGGAAAGATATGGCTGGCTCAGTTACCTATACTGAGGCAAAAGGTAGCAGGCCAGCACAGGTTAAGATAGATTTTTCAGGAATTTCTGCGGCATTAGCTAAAAGAGCCTTAAGTTCCATTCCAACTCGGTCTGGCTCATACCGAGGTGCTACATATTTTGGTAAAGTGGCTAGTGCAAGCTATGTAATTGGAGATAGTCCTAATGTAAAAACATCAACAAAAGGAGTAGGATTCGGGTCATCGGTAAGGGTGAGCGGTTATATGCTGAAAGAAGTGGGCGTTGTTTACAAAGGTGCAAGCCCGCAAAAGATAGGAACAGTTCCAACTGTAGGCGCGCCTTGGCCTGGTGGTGTTTCTGCAGGACTGTCGATTCCCAACAACAATAAGCCAAGAGGAACTTGGACTAATGTTGGTGGCACAAGAGTTTACAACGCAGTAGTCACCCCTGCAGTTAGTAAAAAAACTACTGTGAAAAAAGCACCTATAAACACAGCGGTTGGGACACTTACTATAAACCTAGATGCCATAAGGTATCCGCCAGTTAAACAAAACAAGGGTAATGTTAGGTTTATTGACATCGTGGTAGAAGCTAAACGATCAGTAATGATGGCTGCATAATAAATTTGACACATCAAGTATAACAACTAAATTAAGGTATATCATGGCAAATGTAAAATTAACATGGAATGATAACTCAGATAATGAGACTGGGTTTAAGGTCTACAGAAGAGATTCTGCATTAACTGCAGAGCAATTCAATGATGGACTCGTAGAGTTGTCCCATAGGGTCGACTCTACTGGCACAGCGGGTGTTCAGTCTGACGGATCAACAGCACAGTTTGTTGACACTGAAGTTGCGGACGGGACATATACTTATAGAGTATCTGCGTTCAATGATGCTGGAGAGACATTCAGCACATCTCCTTCTGTAGTACAAGTAACTGTAACCAGCTAAAGCAATGCCAAACGTAAAGTACAAAGGTAAGGGCGGTAAGATGAAGACCGTCAAAACTGCATACACTAAAGCTGGGAAAGAGAAAGCTAAAAAGCTCGCTAAGAAGTTGGGTGGCAAGGTTGTTTCAAAGAAACCTGCTGCTAAAAAGAAAACTTCCAAGCGAGGCAAAATGGGTTACTAATGGCCCGATTGGGCCATGCCTTCCAGATATAAGAGTGTAGAGCTTAGGCCACCACAGGGTGGTAAGCTCATAGGTGGGCTTGCTGAAGATACAGGAGCAGAGCCTAACTATAGTATAAAGAAAAACTTTAGGCGCGATCTTGATGTGGAGATGCGGCGAGAGGGTTGGTCTTTGTTTAATCCAAAGTTTGACAAGAACCCCCTCAATATGCCCCTTTATGAGGATGATGATGTAACATTGTTCTTTCAGTTCTCTAGACCAAATGGAGACACCGCCCTACTGGCAGCTGCTGGAGACAAGTTGTATAGGCTGTTTGCGGAGGAAAACTTAACTGACTTCATTGACAGGGAGTGGGTGGAGCCTGATGCAAATAAGAATGATGGCTATCATAGAGGTGGTGAATTTTCTTTTAGCTGGAAGGTAATTAAGGATGACATTACTGTTCCTGGTAGTATTAGGTCTATAGACTTGCTATCAGAGGGTGAGTATTTCACAGAGGGTTCACTTCCCGTTGTGAGTATTGATGGCCTTGGTGAGGCTACAGCCAACATAGTTCCGCCTGACATAGAGCCACCACAGGGTGTAGATGCACCAATTATATCAGGGATATATACTGGTAAAAGAAGAAGGAATTACCAGCTTGATGTGAAGGGAACGAGCTACACGTTATACAGGGGTGCTGGTGAATACAAATATCCCCTCATAGAGAATGGAACTATATCGACAGAGCCAGTAGGTTTCGACTATGGCATGAGTATAGCATTCACTCAAACATCATATCCTGAGTCTGAGCGTTTTACATGGGTGGCAAAGCCCAGAAGAGTTGGTGAAATTATAGTCACCGACAGGGGAAAGAACTACACAAGACCCCCAGAGGTTACTGTAACAGATGCCGCTGATAATGGCTCAGGTGTTTTGGCAAAAGTTAATCTACATGAGATGAGGCGCTGGGAGGCAGTAGCACTCAATGGTTATGCGGTCTGTAATAATGGAATTGATTTACCCTATCTATACAGAGAGGAATGGGAACAGGCTACGCAGGTGTTTGCATTGCGTGAGCTTGGTATAGTAAGAGTTGGGTGCATAGCTGAACATGGAGGCTATTTGGTTTGCTCTGATTTAACTGAATTTGCAGAAGGGGAACTTGATAGGTGGGTAAGTATATGTAAGGATAATGGAATAGACCCATATTCTAATGTAACTCCAGAGCTTATTGATGAACACAATCTCAAAGTGGATGAGACCCAATATGCTGTTATGTGGTCTGCTCCTGGTGATCCAACTGAATGGGGAAGCTCTGTTGTTGGGTCTATACAAGCTGACACCAATAGGTGGTATCCCAAGTATCCTAATTTAGTTAAGTCTTTTAATGTAGGTGAGCAATTTATTGTTTCTGGAGTCGGCCCATCTGGGGCTAACCTCGTGACCGAGATTGAAGAGATTGCGTCCAGCGGGGGAGAGGTTATGTACTTCACCCTTAAGGATAACGCATCCCCTCCTGCAACCACTGATGCCCCGCGGTCTCCAACTGGGCTGGATGCGGATGACCACTTTGATCCTATAGCACCTGATGATCTTGATGCAGACTGGGACATACAGCCCCCGACAGGGCTTAGTGTTGACCCTGAAGAGCAGTATATCGTGGACACGGACTTCGAGTGGCCCACTGAGGCTAATGGAACACATCCTACCTTTTACGACTACCCCGAAGGATCCCGTCCACTGATCCGTGCGATTGGAAATAATCCATTAGCCAATGGGGATTTAGAGGATGGGGAGATCTATGAAGTACAAAGGTATAACACGGATGTACTTGGAGGGAATCGACCTGATGTTGGTGATGCCCGAATCCATACATTAGACGGAACAAACTTAGGTTTTAATGACAGGCAAGATGATTGGTGGGAAGTAGTTAAACTTGAAACGGTTACTTTCACTGAAGTTGCGGGTAATGCATATATATCAGTTACCCAAGTTGAGGGAACTCCTACTTCTTTTGTCTCAGCAACAGGAGACAGCACTGGTAATGCTCAGCCCCCATCTGATTTCATGCATTCAGATGTACTATCTTTCTCAAATACAGTGGGAGGAAGCTCTGTTGAGATACTTGGTGATGGAAGCAGGATACTGAAGATGGAGAAGCTTATGGATGTTCTCATTATCTATAGGCAGACGGGGTACTGGATGGCTCAACTTACTCAATCAGCTGATGATCCATTTAGTTTTACAGAAAGATATACTGGCAACAGGGCAGCTCTGTTTAGGCATTCCGTTGCCAATATCGTAGATAAGTATCATATATTCGTTGGATTACAGGGAGTATTTAAGGTAGACCTGACGGAGGCCGAACCTTCATGGGTTAATTCATTTCAAGTCGGGCCACAGTTTTGGCGTGATCTAAGTTTGTATGACCAGGAAACTGTGTTTGCTTATGACAACGCTTTAACTGGAGAGATATGGATGTGCTTACCAAAAGAACTTGGTGAAGATTCCACTCTTGCTTATGATTACAGGACAAACACACTGTCGCATATTGATCAACACTTTACTGCGGGCTTAACTATCCGCAGACCTCAAAATCCATTTACTGAACGCAGTGATGATATGGTAATCATATCATATAATGGTATTGTTTACACATATGGTTATGGTTACGGGGATATACCACCAGTGTTTAATAGGGTAGGAGAGGAGTATACTTCTGTAATATCAAGTACTCTTATGAACTTTAGGGATAGATTTAATGAGAAAGACATTAGATCTTATGTGCTTTTACTTGACCAAACTAACCCAGCAATAGGCACAAGGATGGAGTTGTACACACAGGGATCCCTGCTTGATGAAAAGGTTTTAGTAGTTGACCACTCCATTGATGATTTAGATGACGAGACAATGGTTCCCGTTTGGTCAAGAGCTTTGTTCTATAAGGACAAGATAACAGTTACAGGTAAAGATAATCCACTAAGATTGGCATCAAGAATATTTGAAGTGTCAGATGTTAAGAGTCGTTCGCAAACTCAGGCAACTGGAGAAGGCTACGGCGGTGGAGGTGGCGGTGGCGGTAGTAGTAGTGGTAGTAGTAGTGGTGGTGGCTTTAGTGGTAGCGGTGGCGGTGGCGGTGCTGCAGTCTCCGCTGGAACAGGAGGGGGAAATGCCTCGAACTATTAGACCGCCTGTAAGGAAGTCGGTTTCTAAAACCGTCAACCTTCCGTCAGCTACTGAGCTTCCCATAATACCAGAAGACCAGTATGAGTGGGCTGCTGATTATAACGCAGCTCTTGCAGGATGGTGGGAAAGAGTGAAGGCTGTATTGCAGTTCTCAATCGAAGGGTCTTTTCAGCAATTAACCCAAGAGCAAGTCGAGTATATCGAAGAGCAAATGAAAAATCAGGGTTGATTTAAATAGGAATCTATAATTAATTGGAGTATATCAAATGTCATTACCATTCACAATAGACACGATAAGGTTAAAAAACAATAACCCAGGCAATTCACCTGACTATACGGAGCATGACTTCATAACCCTCCGTAGATATAACGGAGAACCCCTAAATCACACTCAGGCTGATGACAACCTAGAGCTTCTAAGGAGAGCATTACTTGGGCTTGATGAGAACACCAGATACCTCGATCAAGTTGTGAATAATGTGGTGAATAACTTTACAGTCAATGAGGAGTTTATTAACAACCTCTTTGAACACCCATACTTTGATCAAAGGATTAACCAATATTTCGAAGAGAATATTGAAAACATTATAAACTACATCACGAGCAATGATGTATTTAATAATTATATCACCGAGAATATAACCCAGTTTTTTGAGAACAATTTCCCGACATACTTAAATGAGTTTTTTGTTACCGAGGAGTTTATTAATAATATAAACCTAACCGAAGTCTTAAATAATTACTTCACTCAGCCTGACATAACAGTCAATGAGTACTTAGATCAGTACCTTGTTAATGTTGTAAATGAAATAGATATAAATGAGATACTAAGGCAGTTACAAGCTTATGTTGATCAGCAGATAGAATTACGCACGCAAGCATTTCAGGTTCAGCTTGATACAATGAATGCAGTGCTTAATAGTATTATGGATATACTAGAGCAAATACAAGATCCAGGGACTGACATTGATCTTAGTGGCGTAATACAAGCGATTCAAGACTTGGGTGACGATGTGAAAGAGAATGCTGATAATATTGCTGATCTATCTAACGATATTCAGCAGAACGGTGTTGCCATTAATGACTTAAGTAACGCCCTTAATGCCGTCATAGATTCCGTAAACAATATAGGAAACGCTCTTCAAGCATTAACCGCTGCAATGCAGGCAGGATTTGATGCTCTTAATAATTTTATTAATGGTGTGTTTGGTGATGTGTTTGACGCAATTGCCGCACTCGGTGATCAGATTGCAGCAAACGCACAGGAGATAGCAGACCTATGGGATTTCGTAGGGCAAATGGCACAGGACTTATGGAACGCCATAGGCCAGATTTGGGATGAGCTGGCAAAGGTGCTTGGGGAACTAGAAGATTTAGAAGCACTGATATGTGAAGCTGAACTAAGGATCGCAGCACTCAAAGACTATCTAGATACAATAGAAGTTGAGAGCATAAGTATATGCGAGGATGGTGAGTTAAAAGGTTTAGATGTGGCAACATTCCCAGGCAATATACCACCAACCACAGATCCCGATGCTGGTGAGCTTGCGGGTTGTGGTGGGCCTGCGTTCAACGCATTAATACAGGCACAACAGAAAGCGAAGCATCCAGCCCGAGCAGCAAGAGAAGAAAGGCGTGAGGCTCAAAGGCAGGCTCGCCAGCAGCAACAAGCCAACAGGCAGTTCGTTCAAAATGCAAGGGGGCCAGCCAATAACTTGAGAAATGCTGTGCAGGTTGCCAAAGGTCAAGGATTTCAACCCCCAGTAATAGCCCAGTTCATTCATAACTTCTTAACACGATGACTACAGATTCTAAAGAAAAAGGAATAGGGGATCAAATTATTGATTGGGGCAGATCCATGATGGGATTTGTCGAGGATTTAATTGGCAGTGAAACCCTTCAAATGGGCATGGAATGGTGGAAGTCCGAGGAAGGTAAGAAAGTAATAGATGCCTGGAATGCTGAAGCTGAACGCCTTGCGGATAAAAGAAACAATTTACAGAAGGAGTGGGTCAAGGAGACTCGCGGATATGATACTTCTCTCACAGGGGATGAGGCTGACAGAAATGCGTATTTTTACAAGCCTGCTCGTATTGTTGAGAATGGTGACGGAACCTTTGGGGTTGATACCAATGATGATGGTACAGCTGAGAGGCAGTTCAACAGCAGGGATGCAGCACAAAGCTATGTTGATGAGATAGGCGGAATATCCACCTTTGAGTCGTATGGCGGAGAGGGGTTGTATAGCAGGGAAGTAGAAGATGTTGTAATTGCAAACCAAAACCAAATAAGAAAGGTTGTTCAGAAGTTACAGTCACCTGAGGATCGCAAGAAGTTACTAGATGCGATTGCTAAGTTTGCAGACCTGCAGGCAGATAGAACCAGTAGCTTCATAACATCTGCCATGATCGATGAGGATATTGTCGATGATGATGGTAAAGTTATCGAGTCTCTGGAAAAAGCCAGAACTGAGTTAATAAATAATTTAAATGAGTTGCTTGGTGATGCCGCAGAAGCAATCAATCTCGCAGATGCCATAGGTACTGGCGAAATAAACAAGGCGGATTTTAGGCGGGCAGTCGATGTAGGTGATGCACTTAAAGATCAGGCAGGAGATGTTTCGGATCAGGAGTACTATAGGGCAATGGCTGTTGTGGCAGCCAATGAGGATAAGTATGACCTTCTTCTTGCATCATCCAGGGAAGCACAACTTGATGTGTATAACAAGTTGCAGGCCGAGAGATACCAAGGAGGGTTCCAAGGGCTTTCGACTAGGCAGACTAGAGATATTGCAAGAGAGTTCCTGGCTAATAATACTTCGCTCGCCAAACAACTTTCAGACATTAACATAGAGAATGCCAAGATACTTGGTGATGCCCATATCAGGAGAGCCAAGCTTATGGGTGAGGCAGATGTCAAGTCGGCTCAACTTGAAGGTGATGCTTCTGTTCGCGGTGCAGAAAGAACTAGGCAGTCGGAGATGAAGCAGGCTGACAGGACAGGTCAAGCTGCTATATCTGGTGCGACCAACGAGATAAAGAATCAGGATTATATCACCGCCTTGCGTGATAAACTAAAGTTTGATGGATACAGGCAAGAGCTTTATGAAATAGATAGGGTTGGAAAAAGAGATAAGGCTCTTTCATCGGGAGTGCTTGAGGAGCAGAAGATGCTGCAACCTTACAGGATGGGGCCAGCTGACTATGGCAGTCCTGATGTTGCCCAGCAATTGTATTCCCCAGAGTTTGACTGGGTAAGTAGTTTGCTGGACAAAATAGGTAAGGGCGAGGGTGATACTGGTGGTCTCATAGGGACATTGATAAGCACCCTAAAGGATGGATTTGCAGGTATAGGTGGTAAGATAGCTGGAATGTTTGGTGGAGATGATGAGGATGGTGATACTGGCGATCAAACTGTATATAAATCAAATGGGGATGGTACTTTTACAGGAGATAATGGTACAACATTCAACCCTACCTTAGGTGGTGGTGGAAACTTGGGTAACGAGAACCAGCAATCCTCTCAAACGAATGATGGTAGTGGTGTTGTTTTAAACCCCGTACTTCCTCCTGGTTCTATACTTGATGACGATGGTAATGGCGTTGATGACCGCACCGATATGAATGGTGATGGTGTAATTAATGAACAAGATACTTTATATTACGAACCAGAGTCAGGTAGATACTTTAATATAAACCCAATAAATGGTGGCAGGGAGTATCTCGATGGATCCGAGACAGGCTTTTTTGATAACGAAGGTGTTGACCTTACTACCTCTGTACCTGGAACCGAAGGGCTTGATATGGATGGAGATGGTGTCATTGATACCTTTTCAGTTGAGGGTATAAATGAACCTGGATTCTTTCAGAGTGATGAGGATAAAATAAATCAAAACATAGAAACCGAAGTAGGTGACTTTGTAGACGACCTATACTCTGATGTGGACGGCGATTCAGTGCATGGAGGTGAACTCACCGATGGTACAAATCAAAATGTCGAGGATGAAACTCTGGGAGACAAGTCAGGAATAGGTTATCAACTCGGTGCAGAGCAACAGCTCGGTGGGGTTGGTGTTGTATATAACCCTGAGACTGGAATGTTTGAGGTTACAGGCCCAGATGGTGTAGTGAATGAGTTCACTTTCGATGAGATGAATGAGTTTGGAATAGCTATACCTGAAGCTGAAATGGCTATGTACGAATCAAGCACAGGTAATTTCCAAATGTCAGACGAAGAGCTTGGCTTAGAAGACGATCCATTTGCTGGACTAGGAGGTTTTGAACTAGTTGGAGGAGAAGACTTACTCAATCAATCAGACATTCTTCTTGATTCATCAAATGCGATTGGTGGCGGAGCGGCTAGTATAGCTGGCGGGGGTTCCGCATCAGCACTTGCAGGTTCTGGTGGTACTGGAACTCTGGGCGGTGTCCTGACAGATAGTATTGGTGGAGATGGAGTCACTGGATTAGGTGGAGTTGAGCAAGACTTAGGTTACGGATTGAATCCTGACGGGACTGCAATAACGCACGATCAATATATGGCAACCGCCGCAGGTGGTAATAACATTAATGACCTAGCTACCAATTATGGCGGCGGCTTCAATATGGACTTTGGCCTCGGTGACTTTAATTTTCAAGATCTACCTGATTAAGGATTAGCTATGGCACAATCAAATTACGTACAACCTTTACTTAACAGACCTCTTGATCCATTCGAGCAACAAAGGATTGCGGAGGAAAGAAGATATAGAGAAGCTCAACTGGAAAAGCTAAGGCAAAACCAGATGGAAGACTTCCAGGCTCAGCAGGCTATGCGTGACGAATCTGCTATGCGTAGACTGCAGATGCAGTTAGATGCTCAGCAAAAAGCAGCTCGCAAAAGGGCGAAGATGCAGAGGGGTTTTGCACAGCAAGACATGGAGGCAGAACTCGAAAGAGCTAGGCTGCAGTCTCAAGCAATGGCTGGTGAGATACCACGACTGAATGAGTTAGTTTCTGCCAAAAAGAACCAGCTCAACGATTTGCAAAACTCTATATTTATTTCTGATCCAACAACTGGTGGGGATCAAAATGCTGCCAACAGAACTAGAACTATGATTCTAAACTTTGCAGGTGCATATGATCTTCCTACACCTCCGCCACAAGTTCAGACCATATCTGATATGCTTGGGTATCTGAGTCAACAAGCTGTGGCTCAACCTAATAATGAGAATATACAGGAAGCATTAGGACGCTTTGAGACTCATGTTGTTAATGAGCGTAGTCGCCTTTTAAAGAATGACGATAATCTAAGGACACAGTTCTCGACATTGCAGACTGAGTTAAGCGGGTTAGAGCAACGCAGAAGTACTATACTTAGTAATGTGCGAGGCGGGGATATGTTATATGATCAGTATTCATCAGGAGTTCTTGATCCAGGAACACCATATACTAGGATTGAACCACTGACATCGGAAGAGTCTGATGAGGTCATAGACGACTTAATTAGTCCAACCATAAAACCTAAACCTAACGATCCAGAAGTAAACCCAGAGCAGACTTCTAGGGATATAGCTAATATAT
>Ga0160423_10000408_pt1 | contig 34939 bp, 15 predicted proteins | sample CRUFie14St8metaG_FD_108191 | JGI IMG/M metagenome (GOLD analysis project Ga0160423, IMG submission 108191) | Marine microbial communities from the Costa Rica Dome - CRUD Field 142mm St8 metaG | ecosystem: Environmental > Aquatic > Marine > Oceanic > Photic zone | place: Costa Rica: the Eastern...
TGCTGGTGTTGGAGAGTGATTACTCATGCTAAACACTGCAGTTCCGTTATGTCCTTTACCGCTTGAATCTGCAATAGCTGTTCCCATGGCATCTTCCATCTTCCACCACAATACTAGCTTGTCAGCCTTTGAAAATCTTGAGTAATCAAACACAAGACCATTGTTGTAAAGTCTAACAATATCATCATCATCCAAAGGAGCTTGTAATTCGTCGTGCTTAAAAATTAAGAGGTTTGACATGTCAAAGCCTACCGAGTCGATGGCGGATGTTGGATCGTTAAATGTAGAACCCACTCTAAAAGCAACATTAGTATTTTGCATTTCAAAATATTTACCAGTATTAGAATCTCCAGATCTATTACCAGCGCACGATCCATTTACATAAAATCTTACTATCTTTGTATTTGCATTATAAGTAACTGCAATGTGTTCCCATTCTGCTCCTGCATTTTGGCCAGTTAAAATAGAACCATGAGACGTAAAAGCTGTTTCTATCGGTTGATTATCTTCACCAGTATCGTCTCTTAAAAAAAGCTTTAACTGGCGGCCTGACTGCTCAAGTTTATATTCTCTAGAGTCTGTAAAAGTGCCCCATTTTCCTAGTATTCTACCACTTGCTGAAGTTGAGTCTTTTTTAAACCAAAAAACTATTGAGAATGACCGGTCTTCGTCTTGAACTACGTTTAAAGTTGTACTATCAACTGTTGAGGGAGTGGACAGCGAAAGGTTCGAGTGTGAATGTACTGTATGATTCCCCGTATCGTCCACAGGAGTCTCGGTTGTTAACCTGAAATCAGTCAATATTTTGTCATAGGAACTAGCTTGTCTAATCTCCCAGGCATTTCCACTATTATATAGCTCTGCGGCCTGGGTTGCGGTCAGGGCGCGCTCTCTAAAAATTGATAACCTGTGCAAACTTCCCTTGAAAAACTGGGATTGTTGCTCAGTCGCGCTGACCGGATTTGATCTACATCCAATTGTAACATGAGTTATTGTTGGCGACATGCTAACATATTCATCTGGAGACGTTGTATCTCCAGCCCCAGATGAAAAGCTGTTCCTGCCGGTTCCGGCGGCGGATCCATTAATATAAAATGCAAACGAGCGGGACGATGCATTGAATGTGGCTACGATGTGGTTAAACTGATTTTCTGTTAATGCTGAGGTGGATTCCAAATACCAGCCTCTGTAACTATCTTCTGCATTGTTGGTTATTGGCAAGAAATCATATACGTAAAGGCGTAGCTTTCCGTTGTCTTCCAAAAGAAGATCCCACTCTCGATTAAAATTAAGCGCAGTACTAATATTGTTTTTTGAGACTATTGCAGATCTTCCTGCAGACAAATCTGTAGGCTTGACCCAACAAGAAATAGAGAAATCAACATCTTGATATTCTTGTCTATATATACCATTAGTAGTGGTTAGCGGAATATCATTAGTAGTTGGAACCGCATCGCGGTTGCGAATCTCATTTGGGACGGTGCCAACAAAACTACCACCGACTCTAGGACCGTTTAGCTTCCACCATGATATTAAATACCCAGCCAGAGGATGGCGTCTTAAATCAAACGGTGCGCCGATGTATTGACTGTTTTCATCTATTAAGCCGTATAAAAGGCCCTTATTGACTCCAGACCAAGGGTTGTTGTTAGGTCCAGAAGGATTATCTGCTGCCCATATTGCAAGTTCTCTTAAGCCACCATGAAAAGCAGCCGTGGCAGCTTCAGTGAGGCCGCCTGTTGTAGTTTCCATTTCAGTGTCTTCATTTTGGCCAATAAAAAGTGGATTACCAGTATTCATGGGACGCAATGTTGGAAACCCAAGAACAGTACCACTCCCATCCTCTGATGGTGTAGCACGCACACTCACACCAGAGCGATTATAAGTCGCGTGGTCATTGCTTCCATTATCTTTTTTAAAAGTTACACGTATTTGATTCGTACTAATTTTGCGCACTTCAATTGATATGTGCTGCCAAGTATCTGCAACTAAGTGTTCGTTAGATTGAAAGTCTACAAAATAATGCGCTGAACGGGCTGTGTTAGTATATTTAGCGTCGTATAACCTTACATACAGCCTTCTATTTTTTTTATAAACCACCCATTCATGTCTTTTACTTACAATAATTCTATTTGAATTATCAACGTCAACGGTTTCTGGTCTGCACCAAAACGATATTAAAAAAGCTTTAATACATTTATCTCTTTGATGTAGCGCTTGAGTCCCAGTCAATGTAACCTTATTAACATTATGCACGGCGCCAACATCACCGTCGGTTAAATTACCCCCACCGTTTCCACTAATAACGGCAGAAGTCTGACCTGCGCTAGCGCCGAATTTGTAGTATGCAACAATATCCATGTGTCGAATATTGTTATTGTAGTTGAAAACAGAACCATTATTGTATAGTCTTCCTGCATCAAAAGAAGATAAACGACTAGTATTGTGCTTTACAAGAGGCTTATTTGAGGGCGTATAGCTTGCTCCATCATGTTTCCAAATAACTAAATTAGACAGATAGCCTCGCCAAACACCAGCTGAATCTGATGAGTTTCGGCCGACCATTAAAGAGTCATCACCTATACCTAAAGTTGCAACCATTCTTTCATATTTGTAAGAATGATCCTGATTGGTTCCTTCTGGTACGATTGTTGGTGCTGAGACAGTTTCATGAAGAACACCATTTTTATAATATTTTACTTCCGGGTGAGTACCGTCATCAAGGGTTAATATTTCTATATCACTAGACCTATATGTATCTGTAAAAGTTACGAAGACGACAGGATTATTACCACTGTCTGGGTCTGGTGAATCAACTGGTCCGATGGCATGCATAGTAAATGTTAAGTAATTACTAGATCTGGTAACATCGAAATCTTTATGACTAGATGTGACTATGGTATTCATTTTATCTCTTACTATTTCTGCAATGTCATCACTAACAGCATTATCACCTGTATTAAAAGACTTCACACCAATATTTAATACTCGATTATTACTATCATAGGTTGACTCATTTTCAAATTTAGTTGAATCAAATTGAACTTTGATATGGTCAGTACTATATAAGTTACATCTGACCCGGAATACTAAATCATCAATGGCGTACCCATCATCTTTAATTCTAACTTGTTGAGTCGCATGTTTGCGGCCGCCATCAATAAGATGATCATACGTTATAAGTATACACTGCCATGGCGCGTCTGCACCAGCTGCATTGTCTAATATATCATCTACCATTTTATAATACAACGGAGAACCGGTGACACCACATTTTGTATATAAATAAATTTTTCTATTGTGCTGAGCAACCATCCACTCATAGTTCCGAGAGTCTGAACCTGCAGTGTCATTTCTCTTCTGAACGATTACTTTACGATTAAAACCGCCGCCTGATGATCCAAACGAGGTAATATCATCTGGCTTAATCCAAAACATAATAGAGTAGTCACACTCTGAACTTAGGTTGTCTTGGTCGACCATTGAAAAAATATATTGTTTGCCCGAAGAGTTGAATCCGGATGGACTTCCAACAGAAAGAAAGTTTCTATTAGTTGCTGTACTACCCGTAAAATGGTGCACCGACAACTCTGTTTCATTCTCACAAGCCTGTTGTACAAACGAGTGAAGCTTTTCATCTGACACTTGAAGTTTTTGATCGATGTTGTTAAAGTTTACAAAATCTGGATTGCCAATTTGAGTATTTAAATTTGCCATCGTAAGGTTGGCATTTTGGTCAAGTATAATTTTACTTGAAGTCCCATTAAATTCCATCTCTTTAACTGGGCGCGGTGTTGATTGGGCAACAAAAGTCAGGTCAATATCATCGGCCGCAAATACAGATTGAAATGTAGAAGTATTGTTTGGGTCACCTTCAGGAAAAGATTTTACTGTAATATTTGTGTTTACCCTTTCAGAAAACGACAGAGAATCGTCATCTTGTACAGTGTAATATTCTCCGGATGCGGCAAAGCCTGATACCGCAATGTCTGTGTCTTGAGACTTTATAAAAGTAAAATTATCATGATCTGCTGCTTCTGCTCTGGCTCCACCCGAAGCGAATCTTCTTGATGCAACAGCGTGTATAGAAGAAGTTAATGGCGTAAGCTCATCATTATCAGCGACCTCTGCGAAACCGTCTGTACCGTTGAATGAAATAGATGCTCCGTTGCGGTTTGCCAATACACCTAAGTTTGTTTGAGAGCCGACATGATTTATAATTGATCCTGTTAAAGTAATTGCTCTACTGGCTCTATCGTCCCTCCAAGCAAAGAAGTCAAAATTTTCTCTTATTCTAGATTCTTTTGTAAATGTATTAACTTCTCTCGGATATAAAGTTTCAATATAGTTTATTTCTGTTGCAAAGATGTCCTGTTCTTCAACCACCAATTCACCAAGTTCACGAAGTATATCACTTACTGTCTCTGGTAGTTTGTTATCTTCAATATTTAATCTCTGACTTAAATCGTAATTTGCAAATGAACTTTTCTCATTTCCTGCTGAGATTTTTAATGATGCTAATCTTGTTTGTATAGCAGGTAATCTTGCAAGAATTCGTGCGGAATCTGCTAGGCCAAGAAGGCTAGTTTCATCATTATTCCAATAATGCTCTAATAAAGGCTGTGTTATACTTCTTGTTGTAAGGTCACTAGCTTGAGAGCCATGAAATGTTATGGTTAGTGGATTAAACCTATTTGTTACCATTATTTCATCGAATACTTCAACTTTTTTCTCTACTGATACTGTCTCAAATGAATCAAGTTCTTGTTGGCCAGGGTTAGTATTCCATTCATATTTTTGAATTGTGCTTGGGAACAACTGTATTACATCAACACCAAAATTTGTTGTACTTTTGCCAATTGAAATTGAAAGTTTCGCGTTCTCTCTTTCAAATCTTGTAATTGGATGTTCTGCTCCCCTTAATTGTTTCCAAGATGGCCACCCATATGGACCTTGAATATTTAAAATTTGACTGTTCAATGCAGTATCGGTATACGTAACAGTATTAGTTGCGGTATCTAAAGATGCTGTAGCGTAAAAATTACCATGTGCAAAATCTAAATTTGGTATAAGTTGAGAAGCACTAACGAATTTTATTGTCTCACTAGATTTCATAGATCCTAAAATTCTACCCATTGTATGCTGATACGGGAATCCCTCGTTATTTGATAAAAATTCTCTCACATTTTCCTCTGCAGAAGATGTAATCCAAGAGTATCCAAAGTCATTAGCGGGTATGGGATGCTGAATGAAAAAGTTATCAAAATTAATATCATCATTTGAAGATAAATCTGGATGTGTTTGTGCAATTTGCACATAATTTGAAGAATCAATTCCTGTTAAAGTACCATCCCTATCACCCATATTTGTACCTGTGTGGTTTGATAAATCTTCTCTACCGTTAGCACTATCCAGTTTATACCACACTCTTAATTTTGATGGTGATGCGGCCAAAGAGTGAGCATTAGCATCACCGGGTATGCCATTGTTGTAGAGTTCTGAAACTTGTGTTTCGTTTAATATCTGTGTCCATATTGTCATATTAGAAAAAGTTGCATGCAAAAAATTCTGAATATAGTCGGTTGATCTATCAATGCGCTTATAATGTGTTGCTGCAAAAACAGCTTGTAAAGCAGCACCGGAAGCATTCCAACGATTAGATCCGGTGTTGCCATAGGTTTTTTGCGACACTAGAATGCCATCAACATATACCTTAAAAGAATCAGCTGATAAGTCATATGTAAATCCAACATGATGCCATTGATTATCATCTATTTTTTTGCCGGTATCATGCCAGTCGTGAAAATCTGTTTCTGAAGATGCATCTATAATCAAGTTACCAGCAGGAACTGTGGATGTAGAATTCATAACAATCTCTGTAGCTGAATCATTATTTATCAAGTTTGGATACCCTGCAATGCCAAAGAACATTGCGTTCTCAAGATTTCCTAATCTGGTCCTATCATTTGCGGTACTATCTAATGGTGATGTAACACTGAAAATAGAATGCCATCTAGATCTTCCGGGTTGACCGAGGTTTGCAAGACCAGACGGAAATGTTACGTTGGTTTCCGTAAATGTAGAAGTGGGAGGTATTTTAAGCCATACGAAAAAGGACATATCTGAATTTTTAATTCCAGATGTTGAAGTGTTTCCAGCATTACTCATCAAACCATTTGTGTGCATATATTCATGCGTAGATATGTCTGAGTTGAAATCTATATCTCTACCTTCAAATTTAAGACCCTCTGTCGAATTAGGACCATATATGAGCTTGCCAAAGGACGCGCTGATTTGAGGTGAGCTAGCTGCATTTCTATTTGTCATATGCAATGATGGCTGAGTTGTAGAACCCTTTCTTAGTCCAAATTGTTCTGACGGTTCACCGTGCAGCCTGTTTAAAGTATCTCTGACTAAAAGATTTCTATAGTTCATAGTGTTGTATACAGAAAACTCTTCTGATTCTGAATCCATAGCAAAAGATCCTTGAGACTCCGGAGAACCTGGTGCTGAGAATCTATTAACTACCACATGATCTGTTCTACCTCTGTCTGGTACGCTATAGTCTACTATATCTGTGAGGCCACCATCTTCAGGTGCTGTAAATACACCAACCCATGATCCTTGATTGTTGACAAAATGATCGTTATTTGTGGCACGGCCGTTTGTCATGACAATTTCATAATCTTTGTTGTAATTTCCTAGCACCAAAGAAGATGTATCGTGTCTTATATTTGAAATATTTGCGAATCTCGTACCAGATACACCACGGAAGTACATTGACTTTGGTGAATTGATTGGTGTTTGTTCGACTTTTAAAGTTTTCGCATTAGCGTCTACATCCAAAGAATACGCTTCCGGCCTTTCCGAATCAGCTGTTCCAAACCGAACTTTGTTATGTGGCATGCCGCCAATATGAGCTTCACCAAATGGACCCCGGAGAGATTTTTCGCCAGTAATATCAAATTCAATATGGTTGTTTGCTATTATTACATTATCTTTTAGGGCAGGAAAATCTGATCCAGCAGAAGAAGAAACTAAATTAAACGGTAATATAATATCAGAATCTCCGTCTAAATAATCATCGGTGCCAGTTACATTAGTCTTGCCTTTATAAATCTTTTTCTTGTTTGGGTTAAGTATATCACTACATTTTGGATCTAGTCCTAAATCTGACCCTTTTAGTGTTATAATAGTGCCGTCATTTATAACTTTGTAAAGCTCTGTGTTTTTATTAGCATCTCTGTTAAAGCCTGCTTTATTAGTTACAATATTGTCACCGGTAAGTCTATATGGCTTTGTTAGTCTTCTAGTAGCATATGTGGAGCCATTAATCTCAGTATGTGTAATCCTTTTAATTACTTCTCTTTCTGTGCCTACTTCTGACCTTTCTTTCAACCACAAACACTTTTGATCTTGAAGTCTTGACTCATCCCAACCTCTAACAACTGTTTCACTATCAGTCCCCAGTATTGTTTCATCTACAATTGCCGCGGCACCCACAATGGTACCGTGATTTGAAGATACATAATCTCTAATACCTCCAGAACCAGTTATATCAAGGTCATCACCCATCTTGTACCACGAAATTATATTAGAGTATGCACTATGAGTAGCCATATCTTTGACTTTTCCAGAATTGTAAACTTCTACAACTTCTGCTCCGGTAAGTACTCTGTTAAAAAATACAACATCTGCCATTCGATTTTCAAATGCATTTGTTTCTGGATCTTGTGTGGCACCAATAAAGACATGTGCAAGTTCATTACCCATGCCATTATATTTTAGTTTTGTTGCGGAAGCAGGAGTAAGCTCTGACCCATCAAGATATATTTTAATTCCTGATTGATTTTCTGATGCATCATAAGTTATAACTACATTGTGCCATGTCGCATCCTGAATAACTGCCGCTGTTTGTACGAAAAGCCTATTTGATGTGCTAAATGCTGTCTCCCCATTGAACCCCGGAGCCGCATAAAGAATTACTCTAATTTTACCTTGATAGTGGTCTATGTAATATTCTCCCTCAAATATTCCTGCGTGTCTCTTTGAAACAATAGCGCCGAAGTTTGCAGATGCATCATTCACTTTAATCCACGCGGAGATTGTAAAAGGTTTATCTGTGCCGCTTCCATCGGTAAATGATAATGACTCTTTGTCTCCTATATCAATACCATCACCGTCTGCACCTAATTGTATAGCTTTTTGGTTTACTAGTTGTCGAAAATGAGTCTGAGGATGGCCATGTTCCCAATCATAAAGTAGCTCGTTGACACCTAGAATAGAATGAATCCTATCTGCTGGGTCTTTAAACTCTACTGTTGGTGCCTTGTGTTCATACTTGTTTCTCTCTAAAACATGGCTTTCTACTATGTCTTTTATTTCAGAATCTAAAAACGAACTTGCTGGTACCAACTGTGACAAAAATTTAGATAACGATGAGTCTATCCATTTGTAGTACTCTATAAATTTATCAAGGTCTGGCTCATTACCGACTCTTGAAAAAAATCTATTTCTAATTTTTTCAAGTAATTTGTATTTTCTTCTGTATTTGTTAACGGGTTCGCCAATAAGATTACTAAACCCTACAACCCCTGCAAAAAAGTTTACCATTTCCTTAGAGATAACCTGATACATACTTTTTTCAAATGTAAAGTTATAAGTTACAGGCTTAGAGTCTGGTTTGAACTTATCAAGTTCAGAATTCTTTATCTTAACTCTATCACTTGAATATGCACTATCTGGGCCAAGATATTCAACAGCTGGTAAAAATTCTTGAGATATAGCTTCAGAAGAGTTTACAAGGCCTTGCGCCTTTCCGTTATATTTATATCCTAAACCAGATTCTAATGATCTAGTTGACGTATCTAAGATATCTAGTTCTCCCGCAGCCGAAGAGGAAACATGAGCTTCAAATTGCCATCTAAAAAGTAAACTATCAAGCGACATTAAATTAGCGCCGGCATCAAAATTTGATATACTTTGGGGTTTTCTTCTACCGAAAGTTTTTGGATTTTGAGCATGCTCTTTTAGCTCTTCGTCTGTTAGATTATCTCTCCATGCGTTGAATCCTAAAACTCTTACATCAGTAGGCTCTATCACTGATCCTGAAAAATTAGTTCTATGGGCTCCAACAAATATACCTTTGTTTCTTGAAGATATTTTATTATACTGGTCTGCAGTAATACTTGCCGAAACATTGAAACTATGCCTTAGAACATCTAGATCGTAATTGTAGCCTGCAAGTTCTATGAAATATCCTGATGGAGTCTGAATATTAAAATCTACATCTTCTTTTGTTCCGATGCGAACTGATATATTCCAATGCTGATTTTCATAAACGTCTGGTATATAGCTTGAAGATATAGGACTTATAATACCAGATGAAGATGTTAATTCAAAATATGCTTCAGGAGTAAATGCTGACCTTTTAACCACACGAACTTGAAAAGAAGCATCATTGCTTTCTGCAGAGGCACCACCTTCAAAGCCTGAGGGGAAAAAATCAGGCAAACCATCTGGGTCTTGTACTGGATTATTACCTCCAGCACCGCCGACATCTTGAACAAGCTGTACGTCATATTCTCCTGCAGTAGCCGTAATTTGAAATCCAGTAACTGAATTTATTGCAGCAGCAATTTGCGCAGTAATATCCCCAACGTTAAAAAGGTTGTTAATTTGTATAATAATGTTATCACCAACAACCGTACCAGTCGTACCTTCGGTTCCACTATTATCAAACAAAAATGTTTTTGATACGTTCGCAGTATTTGTAAGAATTAATCTCTTATTATCATACATCATACCCATTGAACTATTGACACCGATTGAGGCAGTCGCAGCTATTCCTGTGCCTTCTCTAACAGTTAGACTGTTTGTTGAGTTGGCGTTGTCCTGTATTGCATGTACACCGAACAAAGAGGCTGTGTCCATTTCAACTGAATTTCTTTCATCATATTTTGGAAATAAAAAATTACCTTCCATGCATAAAGGTTCTGCAATAGAAGACCCGGTTATATAACTGGCTGCGTTAGGGTCAGATCCAGCTGGGGCATTATAAATGGTTCCTTGATAATTTTGGCCTTCAAAGTTTAAAGACTTGTGCTTTGCAGTTGTGTAAATAGGCTTAGTTACTAACTCATATACTTCATTGTCACCATAAGCATTTAATTTTATAATCTCATCGTCAACGCCAAAACATCTTATTAAATTACGAAAGCTAGATTCTGTTCCTTTTGTTTTTAATATATGCACTAAATTTTTATGGATATTTGAAAGAATTAATCTCTTTACCTCTTCTAAATCATATTCAAAAGATACCTCTTCTGTACGGTTAAAGAATCTTTCAAATAACGTTGCATCTTGAAATATATCCGATGAAACCATACCAAAATGTTCCAAAACACTAGATATCCATGGTTTAACATGGTGCCCTGTGAATTCTTTTAAAAATATATCTTCACAACCCATAAGAAACTGATTGTTTTGGTCTTGCTTGTATGATCCCTTTTCTTCAAAAAATTCTTGGTATGAAAAATCTTTCATTTTTGGAAGTTGTTTTATCTTAATAAAAAGATCATCGAATGTTGAAGACATTATTTGAAGTAAATCCAAGAACTCACCAGTATCTGTATCTGTGAAATATTGCAGCACAGAATTTCTTAGTGATCCTAAATTTGATGCGTCATGTGAACGGCCGATTGTTTTTAAATTTGTATCTACTGAAACTATTTTTGTATTTGATGAGTTTATTATTGGATCACCATATTCTACGTAGTTTTCTTCTGGAACGTTCTCTGATAGCGTAATTGCAGAATCCAAAGTCCTCATTGACGAATCCCAATTTACTATCTCTCCGTTGTTTATTCTACCGGAATAATCTAATACTACCTTATCGTCTTGATTGGTGCCTATAATCCCTTCATTAAACTTATAGTATATACCCAAATCAGCATTAGTGTGATCATTGTCTGTGCCACCGTGAACTGGACTATACCAGAACCTACCTATCTCTTTCTCGGTTCTTGCCTTTTTCCATATGCGAACTTCATCCAAAGATGCACTAAGCTGGCCCTTACCCATTGTGGCGCTAGCGCCCTGGTCTGTCGAGGCACCTATTGTTCCTGACAAGAATGTATTAACTGGACCAATCACATGACTTTCACTAACTGTATGATTTATAGTTCCGTCTACATAAAATTTGTAAACTGTATTTGAGCCAGAGGTTATTGCTGTGATTGCATAATGGTGCCACTTCCCATCAGCGACTGAATCTTTTGTAATTGTTGAATCACCCAGATTAACACCTCTATTAGTACCCGTATTGGATGTTCCGGTTGACCCTGATCTGTATGTAAAATAAAAAGGACTTTTACCAGAGACAGACGGAGATTTAATCTCTACTGTCATTCGACCAAAGTTTGGACTATTAGTTGCAGTATCTGATGAGTTTATGTCTAAAATAACTTCTCTTGAATGTGCATTAAGCCAAGAACTATTATCCTTCTTTAGCCAAAATTCAACTGTATTGCCAGCTGTGCCGTCAATCTTTATGTTACTTTCTCGATTCTTTGAAGAGTCATATATTGTGTTTAGTTGCGGGCCGCCAAAGAATTTAATAAACTTTGGTGTTTCAACTGTAAAATATGGAGTGTCATTGCTGCCATTTTGACTTGAGCTATTACCAGCAGTAATCGCAGTTCTTACAATATTTATAGAACCTACCTCTTTGGGATACTCGTGCTCTAATAAATACAGATCTAAATAAGACGCTGATAAAGACCATTCCATCTTCTCGGCCTTTGATCCATCATAAGGATACGTATTATAAATATTTGCTATAGAATCTTCATAATATTTTTCAGCTGAACCAAAAAATGCAAAGGTTCCCGGATCCCTATAGTCAATTTCCGGTATATATCTAGCTTTTTGTTTATGGTAAGCCTTTACAAATCTTAAGGATTCAGCTTCAGATTTATAATCTTCTTCTGTTTTTGGAATCAAAATTCTGGATTTTTCTTTCTTTATTTCCAGTTTCTTTGAATCACCGTTTTGGAATCTATCTCTAAGGTTTGTCATGGGTCAACTCTAAATTTAAATTTCTCTTTCTGTTCTTTGTAATCTGTATCTTCTTTATATAAAAAAGATATCTCATATAAATAGTTTGGTTCTAAAATTGACATGTCTAAATCGAAATAAGAACCACTCATATCATAAGAAAGTGAAGAATAAGATGCAATACTACCTGTGGAGTAATCGATTATGGTCATATTATCTGAAACTCTACTAATTTTATAGTAAGCATCTCTTATGGTATTTACTGGAACCTTATTCGAAGCAACTGTATATATGTTTGGTTGCCAATTTTTGTTTCTCGTATAAACTCTAAATGTGGCCTGTTCGTATTTACTATATGCAGACTTTAAATTTGTGATGTTAGTTATATAATTTGGTATTTCATATCCCTGGTTTGCTGTTCCAGGATGTATAGCAAAAGAAGATCCAGATAGAATATCTGTATATGTCAAATCAATACCGCCTGTAAAATCAGTTTTTGACATTGCAACAGGTGCGGCATCAGTCAAAGTTATTACTTTATTACCAGCGGCACCAGGCTGCACCTGAGTTATTCTAACTTCGTTATCATATGCCTTAGCTGACAGTTTGCTGTTCTTATCCAAGCATGCTGCTAAATTTGTAGCTACGGCACCATTTGAGCCACCGTTGACAGCAAATGTTGGGTTGTTAGTGTCGGAATTAGTGGTTGTATCGGCGTTTGCCGATGCCGTTATTTCAGTTCCATCGGTTGTTTGAAACTCTATTTTATCTACCGGATCATCAGTTTTAAAACTAGAGTGGGAAGTAATTTTTATAGTCGCCATTGATGATGTTACTTCCTGATGTATCTTCCAAATATCATGTAGTTTGCTTTCGGTACCCTCATATGCAAACTGAGCTTTGTAAATACCCTTCGAATGTCTACTAGCTGAAACGTAATTATTTTCAGTTGTATTTCCAGTAATTGATACTGGGGCACTGCCTATCTTTGGTACAAATTGCACAACCAAATTAGAACTAGTGTTTGGGATGTCTGTTAGTCCACTTCTCTGCTTGTTGTAAAGATATATGCTATTTAAATTATCTGATGATGTCTTTAAGGAGCTTGACCTCTCTATGCTTGCTCTATCGTCTTTTATACAACTATCCCATTGTACTTCTATTACAGGCCTCTCTAAAAAGTGGTGCGAAGATCTTGCGAAGAATTTCTTGGTATAGTAAGATCTAGACCTAGAGCCGTCTTCTAACGAACTGCTTAATCTTAGCAACATTCCATAATTAATTGCCCCTGTGCCACCAGAAAAATCAGTTACTGAGGCTGTTGTAGCTTCCATTGATGAAGATATAATTGTATTTCCATAGAATGTTCCAACCCTTTGACTTAAACTTACAGTTAAATCATTATTTTGGGTGGTTGCTGCTATCTGGTTTCCAAGAGAAGAAGAGTTAAGTTGTTCTACAAGATTGAGAGCAGTGGCCGCGGCTGTACCTCCAACCGGCACTAACACAATATTTCCTACCGAGCCACTAGTAGTTGAGAACTCAAATATTTTAAAATCTCCGGTGTGGCCATAAATTTTTATCAAGCTACCTGTAACTGGTGGCACTGAGTTGTCAAAGTCAATTTGTGCGCTTGCTGGTGTTGAGCCGCCTGCTTGATTTAACAAGTACTGTTCTACTAACTGTGTGATATCAACGTCTATGTTCTCTGTTCCGTTTTCTAAATACTGCTCGTAAGACATGGGGATAGGGGCAGACTTGATATAATCTGAAGATGTAAAATCGCCTCCCTGATTAGCCCAGGGTACACCGTCAGAGGCTGATATCCAATTACTAGCCCCTAAATCAAGATAACTTTCCATATCTAGGCCTCCGCCTTCAGACCATTGCTTAACTATAGGGTGAGCAGTGAAAGTAACTTTTTCAGGTACTGTTTGATTATGTTCTGCATTAAACATTTTCAACTTAAATCTAGCTGATCCTGATGCAGGTAATATACCAGAATTTCTATCTGCTAATATTTTATCTATTGGAAATTGTATTAATGCTCTAGATTGCTCCAAAGAAGACGAACTAGCCTGTCCAAAAATAGAAAATATCTCAAGTATATCTGACGACCCCATATTAGATTTGGTGCCTCTATCACTCAAGTTAATCTTAAAAGCGCTTGAAATTGTATTATCTTTTTCTGACAAATATCTTTTTATTGACATTATCTCACTATTCCCGTTATATCACTTTCATACTTTAATTCCCAGATAACATTCGGAGGAACGTGTACTGTGCGGCCTTCAGTCCCCATAGATGATTCTATGTCAATACTATAGTTGCTGTAATTAACACCTACTCTATTTACAATTCTGACATCTACAACATCTAATACTTCGGGCACTTCTTTTAGAATTCTAAATATTTCCGTCACCTGAAACGGCTCCCCTATCTCCGGTGGTGTAATTGTAAGCTGTTCAAAAAGTTTTTCTTTTGCAGAATTAAATACTTGACTTGTACTTACACTCTTTTGTCCTACCACTTCAAATTCTATTCCTAAGTTTAGTATTATTGCGTCAAGTATATCAACACTATCGTTAACCATTTTAATTGAATTCAGCCAAGTTTTTAAGTTTTCTTTTAAAACACTCGAAGAAACTTCTAACTTTCCTTGAGGACTCTCAGAGACTATGAACATATTTATATTTCTTGTTAGATCATTATCGTCTCTATATATTGCTGCTCTCTTTACAGATCCAAAATTAACAGGCATTGCATATGTTGCAGAAATATAATCTTGAAGGGTTACGGCTCTTCCTTGAGTTGCGAAATTTGCATACGCTCTTTTTTTAATTTCTTCTGTTGTGGGGACGCTTATATCGCCATTTATGGGTTCTTCATTAAAAACCTCTATATTTCTAAGCATGTATTGCATTTTACTTGCTTCTAAATTTTGCGGGTTAGAAAATTCCATATTTGGCTCTACAACCGTCGTTACCGATCCTGCGGCTGCGTTTACATTTTGTTCTGTATTTACTCTATATGTTATTGTAAGACTAGTATTTACTGGTGATACTCCAAACTTTTCAGTAGTTAAAAGCTTACTAGGATCGAAAGTTACATTTGATACGTAATTTTTTCCTAAAATATCTAATACAATTTCACTAGGATCTGCGACTTTTTCTTTTTTAATTTCTGATTCTGAGCCGTATCCAAAAATTAGAAAAACATCAATGCCTTTTCTTTCAACAGTAAATCTTCGTGGAACTGGAAAAGGTTTCATGATTGATTCGGCACCGGGTGTTTGAGTTAATGTATTTTTGTTAATTATAGGTCTGAAAACAACATTCTGACTTAAATAATCTACTTCAAAATATTCATGGCCATTAGTATCTATGACCGAAATTATCTCTGCTATATTGGATGCTGGAATTTTAAGCTTTAAAAATCTTTGAAAATCTCCTACCTCTATAGTTGTCTGCCTGTTTTCTCCAGAAATCACCCTTGCTGACTTTTTAGTAATATAATATGCTACCTTAGAGCCGTCTGCAGAAAGCTCATCTCCGACAAATTCTGTGTCTTCGGATAGAAAGTTTACATCGTCTATCAAAGTGAAAATATTTCCTTCACTTGTAGAGAACGAGGCCCCTCTTTTGATTCTGGGTAAGTAATTACGATCTGGCTCTGACAGTGTAGCACTAGCTGGGATTGGTACATATAAATCAACTTTTCCAACAGATGACCTAGTAGAACTATGCTTATAGCCCATTTGATTTGCGTGCATTATAACATTATCATATTCTAAACTTGTGTCTAGAAACGATTCATTTGCATTGTAATCTAAGTAAAAAGATAAACTATCTCCAACGTATGAAACTAAATCAGTCATTAATGAACCAAATGAGGCTTCGTTGAAATCCTTAAAAGTATTGGGGTAGTACTTTTTTGCATAATTCACTAAACTTTTCTTAATGTTATCGAAATCATTTCCGGTATAATCTATTGGAACAATTTTTTTTGACATACTTTTGGCCTCTTATTCTTATTAAATAGTGCGATGTTTTGTTATTGTTTTACTGTTATACACCAATTTCTACATAATCCTCTACATTAAGAGGTTTTATGTTATATTTAATCACTAATTTTATCTCATTGTAGTCTACCAAGTTTGTTCCTTGTTCATCTTTATCAATCAACTCGCTCGTAACATTCAAAAAAGGTAAATACTTTGCAAACTGGTCTTTGATTCGAGTATGGACTGCTAATAGTTCTTGTGATCCATAATTCTCAAATAAGAAATTTCTTACCCCCACTCCAAGCTCTGGGTTGCCTGGCCACTCACCCGGAGAAACTGATACAAGAAAAATAACATTTTGTTTTATTGTTTCTTTTATGTCTGTTATGGATTTATATGGGCCATGAACATTTGAATATTTTAATGGAAATACTGGCTGGAACATATAATACTCCTTTTTATAATAGTATTGTAAATAGTCAAACTATTCATTCTTCATCATCACAAATCTTCGGATCTGGTATTTGTCTATTCTGACAAATACTTCTTCTAAGATCTCTATCTCTTGGCAACTCTAAAGTTTGAAGTGCCAAAAGGTTTATTGGAGTTATTGGGTGCCCATATCTTCCCATAGTTCCCATCTTATATTTCTGCCAACTAGCTGGACCTTCTGCATTAATTTTTGCACAAGGTAACTTAAATGCTAAATTGCCATCAAATAATGGTTTTGGTCCTCCAAAAATATAATTAACAAATCGATTTAGTGTCACAATAAACCTAGTTGGATCTGTACCGGGCGGAAACAAATCCCTGAATGATAAGAAAGTATCTGCTACTAAATTAGGCATGATTGGCAAATATTCTTTTCTTCCCTCTTCATCTCCTTTCAAGCCAAGCGGAGTCGCTGAGAGGCCGCCGCCAGTACCGATCCAAGATTCATTTCTTAAATCTTTAATTTCACAATTCATATAATGCCTTTTCATTTCTTTGTACATTGGATCTATTTGATCAGCAATCCCTCTGAGCACTATAGAAGGAAAATATTTTATAAATTGCCTTATCATTTCAGCTATCATCTTAAAAAATTCTGTAGCGTCAGGGGCCTCGAAACATTCAATATCTTCGCCGCCCGCCGGACCAGTTGGACCGAACGCTATAGCAACATCTGAATTAGATGGAAATTGGCCAAAAAGACCTTCATCGTATGGATCTACCAAAGTTGATGAATTAAAAGCAGCTGCTAGTCCTGATTTTGTTGAAGTCAAAAACAATGGCATGTCTCCAAAACCTGCCAAAACAGTTGTACCGTGGATTGTTAGCATTGTTGCCATGTTTTTGTATGGAATAGTAAACTCAAAAAAATCTTTAAAATTTTGATCCTGTAATAAACTAGATTTCATATCATCTTTGATTTCTTCAATTTTTTGTTCCAGTGAAATTAAGTTTGTAGCCTGAAAACACTCAATATCTGCTATTAGCTTTTCAGTACTAGCAATCGGAATACTGTATATTTCTATTTCTTCTGAGTCGTTATTTAAGATTTTTAACTTCCCGCATCTTTCTTCTTCTGATGCATTTGAGTGTATTGTCCACAAGTCATTTAAAGCATCATTTACAGCGGATTTTTCGATTGCATATCCAAATGTCGCGTTTCTTTCTCCAGGGGTCCGAGTGTTATACATGCTGGCGCGGATTCCATAAGATATTCTAGAATCTTCCAAGATATCACTAATTAGATTTTGGTCTTGTTCACCAAGCATAGAAGTGTAGCCGGTTGTAACCTCTCTTATTATCCTTGTTAGGCCAATGGTTTCCAGGGCTGCGTCATATCTTGATAATATATTCGAAGCAATACGGGGTGTTTGTAGTATATTATTTATAATGTGCTGCTTATATGGTAACAATTCTTCACTTAATGCTGAGTCAATTGTGCTTCGCGCATCGTCATCTGTTATTGTTCCATGTATCGTAGCTGGTACCTCACTACTATGCATATGCATATTCATAGATTTTGCTTGTTCTTCTGTAAGATTCCAATAAAAATAATGTTTATTTGAATCGGGCCTTCTATCTCTGTTTGTGGTTTGCATATAAAAATTTGCGCCGTTGTGGCCCAAGTCCTTCAAGCGTAGAAGGCCTTCACTTTCAGGCTTAAACATACTCATAAGTTGACCTATATTAGTGTCAAAATGCTTTTTCCCATTTGTACCTGGATAATAGTGAGTATAAGCATTAAGTTGGTGCGCCTCTTTAAGAAGCCAGTTCCAAACATCATTACCCTCAGTTTTTGCATTACCTGAAAGGTTTGCGATATTATTTATCTCTTTTTCTAAATTTAAAACAAAATTTCGCTTTTTTTCAGGTGCTGGATTTACACCTGGAAGCTTAAAAATATTGTATATCATAGTATGTATCGGGGTTCTCATATCGTTATAAAACAAGCTCGGGCCGCAACGATTATTTGCAACTTCAGTAAGTTCCCAGAAAGTCTCTGCATTAACACCAGAAATCCATGAATTTTTAACATCATTGTTAGAAAATCCTGAAAGCCGCCATCGTCTGTCAGATTTTGATGTTCTACCCCAGAAAGAATCTACTCTCTTCTGAGAAAACCATGAAACTAAATTTCCCACTGTCTGAAAAGTTGATGTGGCTGGATCTGTAACTATTTTACTCTGCTCATTAGTTATGCCAGTGTATACTCTCAGCATATCGTGCATACCATCATCATACAATCTGTGTTTAGATAAATTATAGTTTATAAACATTTCTCTAACAAATTGATCAAAATTGTGCTTGTGACCGGCGTCCATAACACTGGGGTCACTATATGATGAATTATCTGGTAGGCCACTACCGGCACAATCGTTTATAAGTTGATTTTTAAATCTTGTATATTCTTGTGTTGGGTTGGTTTTAACAGTGCTGTTACCTGGCTTACGAAGTAGATTACCTGGTGAAGCAAACAAGCGATCCAGAGAAGCTTTATCTGATGCAAAGTTTCCTTCTTTGTTATCTGCTTCTATTCTGCAGGCATGACTGTATAGTTTACTTGAACTAACCCACGAACTCCATCTGGATCCCCACCAGCTGTTTAATTCATTTGTGCCTTTTACAAAACAAATCAGTGGATGTGCTGTATACCCTTTTCCTTGCTTCAAAACCCTGAACACATGGTTGTGGTCATCCTTTGCAAATTCAGAATCAACAGGGTTTGTAGGGTCTTCAAAGAGATGTGAAAATGTATCATAATTTCCATTTCCAGAAGCATACCACCCAAGCATAACCTCTCTGACTGATTTCTTAATAAAGTTTTGCCACCCATCTAGAGTATCAACACATGCTGCAGTCATTTTTTCTGCTCGGAAAGAGTTTAAACTTTCATCATTGAAATCCAAAAATTGTGGTAAAACATACTTTACAAATACTTTTAGTATGTTTCCATCTTTATCTTTAACTTGAGTTATCAATATTCTTAATGGTATTTTGTATTCGTTTGGTGTAAGCTGCTCAGTATCATAATCTATACGGTAATCATTGTGTTCTGTTGATTTTTTAAAAACTAAATCATTTCTATAGTACGTTCTTGTATTTTCAAAGTCAGACGGAGAGTTTTTCTCATAAGCTTGTAGTGCAGTATGCTTACTTCCATATGCAGAGCCAAATGGTTTGATAGGAAAAGCATCTGTTTTTTCATCACCGCTATTCCATGCAAAAACTTCAGTATAATGTGCTCTTTTTGGGTTGATTACTTCATCAGAATCTTCATTTAAAAGAAATGTTTTTCTAAGAATGGCGCGGCCGCGTTCTCTGGTGTGATCAAAATGCACATCACCTTTTCTAAACCATTTAGTAAATTGTTTAAGCTTACTGCCAATCAGTGCCTTTTGGTCATCATTCATGTGATCCTTGGGTATCCATCCCGAATCTCCTGGAAATTGAAAAATAGGAGCCGCATCACCCACAAGATCTATGACTGTCTCTTCCCAAATTTCATTTTGAAATTGAGGATTTTCTTCAAGAAGCAAATCGTGCTGTTCTTTTGTTGTTTTATTTCTAGGAGTAGAAAATAAAATCTCACTATTTGGATTATTTGTTATTATTTGATTAATACCTATGTTATCACTCAAGGCTGGGTCATTTTGCCCTGTTTTAAAATTTGAAGCCTTGTAGTTTAAATTTGTTAATTGTTCAGAATCAGGGTCGAGTTTTACATTCTCTTCATTTTTCAATTGAAGAAATTGGCTTCCGGTTCTTACTTTAAAATCATATTCTTCATATATCTGAGAATCTTTAAAATCTGATCTTTCTTCTTGAGAATATATTTCTTCACTATCTAAAGCAGATTCTAGATTATCAGTTATTACATAATATCTGTCCTCTTCTTGAAATGAGCCACTAAAAGCTCTTCTAATTAATGATGAGACATTTCCTTCTGAATAAGATGCATATTTTTCAGGGCCATAATCTCCAGTTGTTAAAACATTAAACAGATAAGCATGCTTTGTTTGTTTACAGGTATTATATGAAGAGGGCCTAAATTTATCTATTGCTGCTTCACCAGGACCGTTAGCACAATCTTCATTACTCTTTAGCAATAAAGAAAAGATATTTGCATTGTTAAAAGTAACATGCTGCCTGGTTCTCTTTATTATTCTACTTGGCGTGCCTTTAGCCCTTAAAAGGTCTGGCATGCCATGGGTATTGCTTCCAGGGTTGTAATCTTTCCCAGATGACTTGTGCGCCCATCTAGATAATTCTGAATTGTTGTCGACCAAAGAGCGAATTAGAGCAGAGAACTCAGCTTTTGACATAAGCTCTGTATCTGCATATTCATCAGTATCTTCAAATGCTCCTTCCAAAGAAACAGATGATGCATCACCAATATTATATTGTTCGATGGCTGTCATTGGGCCAGCGTAAGGTATAACAGATGTTCGTTGTATATTTAACAATTCCGGAAGTTTACTTCGAACCATCTCTAGTTGTGCTTGAGCTATTTCACTCCTGCTCGATCTGAAGGTTCTTATGGAGCCGTTAACCCTCATATAATCTTCCAGATAAATAAAATTGTTGTATTTTAATCCAAGCACATAATTTGGATCTAAATTAGACATCCATGTCTTGCCATCACTAGACCTATTATTAGCTATAGGCAAAAATGGGATGCTGTCCAGAAACCAGCGTGAAAAACTATAGTTGCCATCGTTTTCAAATATTTCTTTACCTAATCTAGATACAACTCCATCTATCTCTTTTAATACAATTCTTTTGAGACCCGACTTTATGTTATTTGTTCCGGATAGTCTTTGTATAGTTTCATCTTTAAACTTCTTATTTTTATTAAAAAATTCTTGTGTCTCTATTTGCCTACTGACAAACTCAACTAGGTAATCTCTATATATTTTACTACCCTTAACAAAATCTATGTCCCAAACAGATAAAGTCACAGCACCTTTAAGCAGTACTTCTATCAAGCACATTCTAACAAACCCCAACAAGCTAGTGTTCATCATGGCTTTTTCAAATGCCCCAGGTGTTGAATAGTCTTCTATTATTGGAGAGTTTAAAGGATTTGCATACTCTCTCAAATATTGTTCAGGAAACTCTTCTGTTATGAGTTTTTCAAAATTAAGAACACCATACTTTGGATTACTATTAGGATTCTTAAAACACTGTGTTTGAGGGTCAAAATAGAACTTACTTCTCATCTTTAAGTCAAGTCTTTCCCTATACACTTCATCTGTAAAAATTCTAGAATTTCTAACATTATCCGCGATTTGTTCATAAACTCCTTCGTAAGCATCTAAAAAAGATTGTTTGACACCAGAGGTTTTAAATTCCTGGTTTGTACTTGAAAAATAATTTTGTATATCTATATTGTCAACTTTATATTTTTCATAGTTTTGTAACAGAATATTGGTTATTATCTTACTATATGCTGATACTTTTGGCATATGATAGTTTCGGTAAGTGTTATTTTGTTCTTTTAGTGATTCTGGAATCTTTTCACAATATTGAACACTATATTCTTCGCCTTCTGCGGTGCCTAAGAAAAAAGGATCTTTTATTGATATATTGGTTCTTGCTATATCAAAATTATCACTGGGTCCGAAATCTTCTTTAATATCTACCCTTATGCTATCTCGGAGTGTAGATTCTGGGTGCTTAATGCTAGTTTTAAGTAATGAATCAGTTATCTTAACCGATAGTAAATCGTCCTCTCCGCCATCTTGTTGGGTTAGTGGTTTGCCACTGTTGTAAAAATCTATCACTCCTGGTAAGAAATCAAGGTCGTTTTTTGTGACAAAAGCTCTTTCTAGATTTGATGTTATTTCTTCTTGTAAAACACCTAAAATTTGATTTACTTTTATCAAATAATTTGAATTTAAAGTAGATATGTCTGCTGGAGATAGATCTCCTCCAATAAATATAGGTTTTACCCAATCTATTAATGTACTTATTGTTCTGGATTTTTCTTCTAAATCTCCCGCGGCTATTGGAAATAATAATGCCCAACAGAAGTAAAGCTCGCTTTCTTGTTGCATAAGCCTGGCATTATCTTCGCTACCTCTGATTACTTGTTCAACATCATATTTTTCTATCAAAGAGCCTTTTAGCAAAATTCCAGGCTCTTCGTCACGGGCAGGAGGTGGGTTTAAAGTATACATCAAAACACCTTCATCTGAGAGGGTTTTCTCGTAATCATCACAAAGTATAAATAAAGCTCTACGCAGCTTTATAGATGTCTCTATTGACGAGAAGTTGTTGAAATTTGTGTCAACTTTAGAAAATCTCTGTAGATTACACAAGGCTCGTTGAAGCTTCATGTTTGCATCCGCATTATATTCTGGATCTCCAGGCTGTGCAAAGCGAGGATTAGGTTCAAAAAACGAATTTACATAATTGTTTAAAGACCCAATAAACGCCATCTCGGCCATGCTAAATGAAGCTTTCGCGGCAATTAAGGCAGCTCTTTCTGTCTGCCGAGGTGGCTTAGAAAAAGCAGGATTGTTTTCTAGTGAAGAAAAGTCTGGCAACAGATCTTGTAAAGAGCCACCGTTCATTAAAAAATCTAATGCTTCAGCTTTATTTTTTAATTGTTCTTCTGCGTGACTTACTGCAGATTCTATTTGTTCTGGTGTGATCTGTTGCCCTTTTGCTGCGGCGGCTCGGATTTGACCTGCTAAAGAATATGTGTCTTCACATGTCTTATCAGTTATATCAAATTTTGACAATTCATCACAAAGTGTTGGGCCCACAAAAAATCCTATAGTTATAAAAAAATCTGATATTTGATCCCGAGATCGTAATTCATTTCCCAAATCTAAGGACTCAGCCACAGTTCTTACAATTTGGTAAACTTCATCATTTACTGGTTCTCCGTTCAAAAGCGCGCACAGCTCTCTGGGACTTAGCATACTCATTAATGCATCTATAAGCTTTTTTGAGTTTTCTTGCTTTTCTAAGGGTATTCCTACATCTAAAAAACCAGAGGCAAGGGCCCGTTGGACCTCTGGTGATTGATCTGATGCTGCACCGAATATGCCCTCAACGAATCTTTCTTCACACATAGGAGATAATAAAATATCTATGATACCCTTCAAAAACATACATGCGAGTCTTCGTCCAATAGCTTCTAGATTTTTGAAAAAATCTTTAAATAGATCTGTACCGAGTGATGGCAATTTTGGCCAGCGTAATTTTGTAAATTTTGGTATTTGTGCCTGAACTGCTGGTAACCTTAAACACGCTATATATTCGCATAATATTCTCTTTGTGTCAATGGTACTTTTAAGCATTTTTTCAACTTTTCCCGCGTTTTCGGGCTTTGTACAATCTTCTCCAAGAAGTGGCAAGGTTTTTTCAAATCCAAATTGAGGTATAATTGTTCCGCGAGATTCGCCCTTAGAATTCTGTATTCGTTGTGGACCATCCGAAGTAAACTCTACTCCTAGAGTGTCCTCAACATTCTCTACTATATTGCTTCCCCATGCATGAAGAAATTTCCAATTTGATTGTTTAGAGCTTTTTTCCATTACACCTTTTGTGTGTCTCATGATAAAAGCTGCGCCTCTACCTTTTTGAGGACCCTCTTCGTCACATGTACCTCCAAGGAAAGCCCCTACAAAAATTGGTATATCAGGAAACAGATCGTCAATATTTCTAACATAGTGAACTGTTCTTTGGGTAATTAACACTGATTCTTGGACTGGTGCTCCTTTTTCTTCAACAGAGCCACTTTCCCGATAAACAAAGATTTTTGAAATTTTAGAACCGCTAGGCTCTGAGCCATTGCCTGAGTAATTACTAAATTCTATTTTTATTTCTTCTTGTGGTTTTATTTCTGGAGGGCCAATATAATCTCTCAAAGCAGATGTAAACCCATTTAATCTAGAAATTTCTTGTTGAATATTAAATTTTGGATCAATATCATAATTGTCTAAATCTGGTGCTAATTCAGCAAAAGCAGATGCTAATTTGCTAACTTTTTCCTCTAAATCTCCAAAGGTTGTCCTTAAGCTATTTCTACCATACGTTTTTGATGTCTCTTCTTCTTCTGTTCCCGATGTTGCGTCATCACCAAAGATTGCATCCCTTGCCGCGATTATTCCATCTCCTACTAATCCAGTAAGACCGAGTGCACCTTCGGCCAAAAGAGAGTTAATCTCTTGCTGGTCCAGATGTGCTTTACCAAAAATTCCCAAGTCTACATCTATACCGTCTCCACTTCGAGTTGGATCAAGACTCTTTATTACCTGTTGTGATATTGTTCTGGATAATTCTAATTTTTTCTTACTTGCAAAAGACCTATATTTTTCATACTGTATTCTTACATCTTCATCATCTAAAGACTTTCCACCAATACAAAATTCAGATTCAATTTCTTGTACTAAATTATCAAGGCGTGATTGAACTGTTGATGATAATTCAGAGGCTCGGTCTGTTTGTTCTTCCAAACTAGTTGATTGAGTTTCAACTTTTAAAACTAAAGAATCAACAAGTTGCTTATCAATGTGGAAAAAAGCCCTATAAACATCTCCAGGACGTAATGAAGGGGCCCGTAGATCAACAAACTGAATAATACCTGAAGGTGGAGTTTCTGGCAGTTCTTTGTTGTAAAAATCTAAAACTTTTGGCAAAGCAATATTTTCTAATTCTCTCTTTTTATCGTCTGAAATTCCATCAAAATCTGGTAAATTTTCAAATGAAAAATCTGTTCTATCAAAAAAGCCTACTTTAAAATTAGTTATATCGAATGGCACTATTTGGCTTAAATGGTCTGGCTCTACAGCAGAGGCAATCAAGTTTTCTCTTTGACTAGGTGACAGGTCCTCTGGAGATATTTCCTCTAATATTGATAAAGCTTCTCTAGTTGCCGTATACAATCTGCTTTCAGTATTTGAACCTGCAATTGCAGATGCATAGTATTCAACATATCTCTCAGAATCATCTAAGTCTGATATGTCTCCATCAATTAATGCTTGAAGATCAGAAACTTGATCTTCAGCAGACTGTATGATTCTATCTAGCCATTTTCTATATTCCGCGGCCGTCTGTTTGAATCTTGTTTCAATTTCGTTTTCGTTGTCTTTGGATCTTTCATAGTCGTAGATGTCTTTTATGTTATCACGATCCACTAAAATAGTACCATCAGTATACATTTGGTATAAAAATTCTGGAATCTGTTCTACTACATATTCATCCTCAGTCACAAAGCTTAAATTTGTTGCATCTGAGCCGGGTCGCCAACCGTGCAACACAGCCACAGTCGCCTCTGAAATAGTACCAAAATCTGCATCAAATCTATAAATTAATTGTTCTAAAGCTTGCGGTAAATTAGTTAGACTCTGTATACCTCCGGCAATACCTGCACGGTCCCAATAATAATTAAATATCAAAAATTGATGTTTTAGTTGAAAAGACATTAAGCTTTTTTGCAGTCTTTTATCAAATGTTGCAAGCACAGTAGGAGTTAATGGAGTGCCATCACCGTCGCAAGCAAACCACTGTGTCCCAATAAAACTATTGTCTTCTGGGGATCTATTTTGCAAATCTGCTTGATAAACATCTCCTAAAGCATATTTTACAGCAGCAATATCACGACCAACCTCATTCAAGAATCTCGAATAAAATACTACTGATTCGCCGTCGACTGTAATTTCATATATTCTTCTAATTGGTGGTAATGCCATTATATTCTCCTTAATTTGTAGTGTTATAACTACTATTTATATAACTATCATCCTCTTGAGGATTGCTGCCGGGAGTTAAATATTCTGCCCTTACATATTCTAAATTACTTTGTATTTTGTCACATTCTAACACAACATATCTAAAATGATTAACAACTGTTTTATTACCCATAGGGCCACCAGTTACACTGGGTGTAGTGCTTACACCAAATGCTGGAGATTGATGGAAGTGACCACCAAGAGTAAGGTTATATTCCATTTGATCTGTTGCCATCCTCTTAAGTGCCGTTGTTAAAGTATTTAATGTATCTAACATCTCTGCTATGCACTCTTCTAAATTTTTTCCCAATACCATTGGCTGCTGTTTGCCGACTTGGTTTTGGGCAATTAAATGTATACCAGATTTAACTAAAATTGGCTCTCCTTGAGAGTTAATACCTTCTCGTGGGCCACCAGTAACTATTTTGATGTCTTCTCTTGCATGCATTCTAACTTTATCTGCTTTTAACATGATAGCAGAAGAAGGTGGCTTCCTAGTAGTAACGCCAGTTCCAGAAGCGTCAGACAATGGATCGTCATCAGACAGTGCTTTTGTTACATTAAAATTATCATCTACATTTGTCATTTGACTTATGTAAATTCTTGCAGCATCCATTGCATAGGCGGGATGAGGAATCCTAACTCTATTGGGCTCTGTAGCCTCAAGCATTATTCCCTTTAACTCAGAAATATCATGTTCTGTATTATAAAGAGGCCCCATGGTGAAGCCTTTCATTTGTACAGGAAAAGGGGCACACCTACCTACAACAATGTCAATAGCACCGGCACCTTGATAGTCTCCATAGCTACCCACGCCCAATGAGTTAGTTTCATCAACCCCTTTATCAGCATTATAGCCCCCATCTTTTTCTCCTTGGCCTGTTCTATCTCTTCCAAATATTATCGCAGCATTATTGTCATTTCCACCTTCAGTTTTTGCTGTTATAATTGCGTCTCCTGGTCGTGTAAAAAATTCTGGTACCGGCTCTACTAATATTGATTCATATTGACCATTACTAACGTGGTATCCTGGATGGTCAGCTGCGTGTGCTTTTCCGTGAATACCTTTTCTAAATTTTTTTGCCATATCTTCGTATTCTCACTTTATGCTTGCAGTAAACTATTTGAAAGTTTTTCTGCTTGGTTATTTTTTAATGCTTGCTTAACAGCAGATGGTTTTATATTTAATCTTTTTTTTGCTCTCTTTATTATCTGCTTATAACTATCATCAGCAAATACCGCTCCCGTACCAGCAGCAGATTCAGATTCTAACGGAGACCACAATCCGATTGGTGACAAAACTTCATGCATTTTACCAAACTGAAAATTATTCTTATCGTGAAATAAAATTTTACACCTTCTTAGACCTGATCCAGGATTTGATTTTACCCCATAAAATCTAAAATTAGAAAGTAGCCGTGATTCTACTTCTTTTATAAATGCAGCTCTTTCGTCAGTATCGAACTCTTCTTCTAAAATCTTTAAGTTTGGAGAATTAGATTTTAGTTGTCCGTTTACGCTGTTTGCTTCTGATTTTCTTAATTGGTAAAATATTACAATCTCTGATTCCGTTGGCACTGTCAACAAGTCTCCAAACTCAGGAACAAAAACAAAATATTCAAATATTTTGTTTTTCTTATTTCTTGTTAAAGATTCAACAAAATTTTGATTAGTACGAACAATCGCTTGCTCTGGAGTCATTTCACGATGAAATAAAATTATACCATCTTTAGGTGTAGATAAGTCATGCCTTTTAGACATATCCTTGTTCAATTCTGATATATTCCTCATGACATAGTCATAAAAAGTCTCAGGACCGGTATTATCATGTTGAGTCAGCTTGGGACTTGCACCTGAACTTTGGTTAAAATCTTTAATTTTATTGTTCATTAATCTTCACTGTCTCCATTTATAAGATCAAAAAGTTCTCTTTTGTCTTGTTCAGTTATACCTTGTTCTGAAGAGCTTCTTTTTTGCACTAGTGCCGCTATCTTAACCAGTTGTTCATTAGATCTTTGCAAAGTTTCTAGATATTTAGCTGCCACCATACCAACTTCCTTATGTCGGTCATCAGAAACTTGCATGTATTTCATTAACGTCATTAAGAGTGATTTAGTTGCTGCTCTATCTTCTGTAATATTTGACGTTGCTTGTTCTATAAATTTTTCTAGTTTTCGATCCATATACATAATTAGAATTGTTAATAATTTATTCTCTTCCCCATTTATTCTTAAATGTAGCGTACTTTTCTCTTAGCTTATTTAAGTTATTGACAACTTGTTTTGTATTCAATCCCGTTAACTCTCTCAAATAAAGGTAAACTGCTTTTTTATTAAAAATCTCAATGTCTTCTATATTGTGTAATAAAACCTTTACTGCTTCAAGGACAGCTTTTTCATTTTGCTTTAAATTACCAGTGTCCCATATTTCTATTTGGTTCAATAATCCATTCCAAAACTCTGCTTCTGCTCTACGTTCAACGTAATCTATTTCTGTCGATGATGCACCTAATGAATCCGAACCTCCCATTTCCACTATAGTTTCATAAGATGTTTCTCTTTTTAATCTTTTTGAGTTTGTTTTTACTTTATGTATAAACCAGTTTTTTGTTACAACAGAAAAATAAGAGAAAGCCTTGGATCCTTTATTTGGGTCATATTTGTTAAGTATTGTTGTCAACCATATTTTACAGTCTTCACTTAGTGGGCCTATATTTGGTAAAGTATTAAACTTATATGTAAATATAATTTTATTTACCATCTCTTCAAATGCAGGTTGTATCAAGGATTCATACAACTTTGTTCTCTCTTTTATACAAGATGAGAGCGCGTACTCAACAATTGCTTGTTCATGCACTTTAGTAAAGTAATTATTTTTTGTTCTTTTTCTTCTTTTCCTAGGTTTAGGCTTAGAAGTCTTATTCGTCGTCGTCATTTTCACCTAATAATTCTATATCTTCTAGTTTTTCTACTATTTCTTTTCCATGTTCTAGTAGACTAGAGAGTGTTTCATCTCCATAAAACATCTCTAATTCATAAACAGACTTTAAGTGTATTACATATTCTGCAATTAAATTTCCAATATTTTCAAGGCCGAGAACAACATCTCTGTAATTGTTAAGAACCCACTTAGTATAAAATATTAAAATAATATTTATCAATACACTAAAGATAAGAAATGCTTCTATAATCATAATTCTTCTCTTTTCAATCTATTTTTTTCATCTTTTATTTCTTGCTTTGCGTCTTTAATATAGTCATCTACGACCTTTCCCACGCGGCGTGGATGGGTCTTTTCAGCTTTAAATAAGCTTAAAGACGGGATTTTGAAAACATTACCACTGCCGCAGGAAACACACTTTTGAGATTCAAAAGACATAGAATGTCTAGTTTCAAATACATGATCGCAGTCTTTACAACTATAGCAATAAACTGGCATTAATCAGAGCCTATTGTATTCATTGTGTCTATAGAGTCTGGGTCAAAAACATCATCTCCAATTTTAAATGTTGGAGGATTTGTTACAACTAACTCTCCCGTTTTTGTACCCCACCTACTAGAGGATGGATCCTTATCAAATTCAAACGACTTTAGAACAGGAACAATATCTGTTTGTTCTAAGATTGACTTCTGTAGTGCCATCATAATAGCACCCATTGCTTGACTAGATAATTTCATTATTTTTCTCCTTTTCAATATTATCTTTTAATTGCTGAAAGCACTCGGTGATTCCCGTATTGATATTAACCTTTGCTTTCCAGCCAAATTTATTAAATTTTTCAAAATCTGCTTTTGTTACTTCAACCTCGCCCGGTCTCGGTGGTCTGTAGTCGAACTGAACTGTTGGGAAAACTTTATTCACAATACTCTTCATATCATTGAGAGAGATGTTTTCTCCAGTGCCCACGTCAAAAACCATACCAGATAACTTTTTGATATTCTCCATACAAAATATATTCGCAGCAACCACATCGGTTACATGTGCCATATCTCTCTTTTGGCTTCCATCACCTGTTATAAAAGGATTATGGGCGTTACGAATGAACTTCATCCAATTTGCTACTGCTGTTGCATATGGACCGTCAGCTTTCTGATCGGATGAGTACACGTTAAAATATCTCAAAGAGACAGTTGACACACCATAGAGGCTACTGTACATAACTGACTCCATCTCACCCACATGCTTAGAGAGCGCATAAGGATTTGTTGGACCGTCGCCATTACCAACTACTGATGATGAGCTGCTATAGATTACTGGTATTTTAAAGTACTTTGCAAACTTTAATGTTATAGAGGTTGACATAACATTATTGCTCATCACCTCTACAGGGTGTTCTACACTGTATCCAACTCTGGGTATGGCTGCGAGATGGAAGATTACGTCAGGATTGAAACTATAGAATTCTATTGGGTACCCATCACATATGTTCTCTCCGGGCAGTGACTCATCCTCTATATTGCATCCTTTTAAATCAATACCTGCAACTACATGACCTTGAGATTTTAGTTTATTATATAACTTTGATCCGATATATCCCTTGTGGCCTGTGACCAAGCACCTCTTTTTATTCATGGCAATATTTCTCTTTTAACTTTTTCCAAGTCTGATTCATACATCATCCTTGCCAGCTGTTTGAAATTTACCTTTGGAGTCCAGCCCAAGCACTTCTCTGCTTTTGATGGATCTCCTAGCAAGATTGGAACCTCATGTGGTCTGAAATACTTTTGGCTTATTTCTACGTGATCTTCAATACTTAATCCTGCGAGGTCAAACACTTCTTCCAAGAACTGTCGCACAGTGTGTGTCTCGCCGGTAGCAATAACATAGTCATCAGGATTGTCCTGTTGGACCATCATCCACATGGCCTCTACATAGTCTCCGGCGAAACCCCAATCTCTTTTAGCATCTAAGTTTCCTAAGTAAAGTTTGTCCTGAAATCCAAGTTTTATCCTTGCCGCGGCCATTGTGATCTTTCTCGTTACAAAGGTTTCACCTCTTCTTGGTGACTCGTGGTTAAAAAGAATACCTGAAGATATATGCATCCCGTAACCTTTTCTATAATTTCTACAAAGGTTGTGCACAAATGTTTTGGCACAAGCATAAGGACTTGCCGGCATCAGCTTTGTTTCTTCGTTTTGTGGAACGTTTGTGTTATCCCCAAACATCTCAGAGGAAGAGGCCTGATAGTACCTAATCGTAGGATCTATTGTCCTGATTGCTTCTAGTATTCTAAGCGAACCCATCGCAACATTAGAAACCGTTTCCTCAGGCACTTCAAAAGATACTCGCACATGTGACTGTGCTGCAAGATGATAAACTTCTTGTGGCTTAAATTTATTTAGTAATCTGTAAAAGCATCCACCGTCATGAAGATTGTAGTACTCCAAAGTGAAGTCTTTTGAATCATCTCCTAGTAGGTGGTCTATTCTATCCGTAGAAATAACAGATGTTCTTCTTTTCAAACCAACAACTCGGTACCCTTTTGACAATAAAAGGTCAGCCAAATACGAACCGTCTTGGCCAGTAACACCTGTTATTATTGCTGTTTTTTTCAATTACTTAGTCCTTTTCGTTTATATTAACCCATTCTAAAGTTTTTTTTAAGCCTTCTTTAAGTGTGGTAAACTTAAAATTTGGTACTAATTTCAAAAGGTTAGCACTGGATGCATCCTTGCGGTGTTGGCCTGTAAGCTTGTTGTTGAATCTGTAATTTGTTTCCCCTGGATATATCGAACAAAAAGTATCAACTATCTGTTTAATAGATAGATTTTCAGGCGGAGCCACAACTAAAGGCAGATCTGTTGTGTGCTTTTCTAACATTTCAGGTATCAGGTAAGCTAAATCATCAACGTACAGGTGCTGCCTAAGAGGTGTACCATCTGACCAAAATTCTACTTCTTCTCCTTCCTTGGCTGCTTTAAACTTTTTTATCATGCTCGATATCAGGTGACCTCGCTGTAAAGTCGAATCGTTCTGAGGACCATAGATGTTTGAAGGTGTAAAACAATTATAACAAACACCATACTCTTTTGAGTACCATTTACTTTGAACATACAGGGCCCTCTTGGCTACTCCATATCCGTAGTTTGTTTCTGTTGGTTCACCCTTCATAAAGTCCTGTTCTGTCATTGGGTAGTTGTCTGCTACATCCGGAAAACAACACGTACTCAAACAAGATAGTACTCTTTTAATACCAGCTTCGTAACATTGATGTATTAGATTAAGATTTATCATAGAATTTCTGTAATAAAAAACGGATTGGTTTTCTGACGATTCTTTTATTCCTCCAACGTGAGCTGCGAGGTGGACTACTGCATCTGGCTTTACTATGTCCAAATATTCTCTGAGAGCCTTTGCATCCATAATATCGCAATCTTGTGATGACATGTATATCCAGTCAGGTCTTATATTTTGTAGTCGACCTCCTACAAATCCTCTACCGCCAGTCACTAGAACTTTTTTATACTTTTCCATTAATCTTCCCACACAGTAAACATTACTAAGGCCATCTTTTCTTTTATACCTTGCTCCAGAAAGTTACTAGCACAGTGCAAAATAGATCGATCAAACGTTATCACATTGCCTATGGTCCACGGTATCACCTTTCTTATCGACAAGCTTGTAAGATCCTCATATGGCTGGTGTGTGAGGTATTTTTCGTAATCTTGCTTATTAAACGGCATGTCATTTGTGATGTGGTCACTAGTTCTTTGTTGATATCTTTTTTGGCCCAGTAAAGCTTCTATCTCTCCAATAGTAGATTCTGATGCTGTAAATGTTCCTCCGAGGTATTCTATATCTTTATTTGCATTTTGCTTTAATTTGTTCACAAATTTTTCAGAGTCTGGTACGTATACAAACTTTCCGTTCTTGTCTTTAAAAGTATAATCGTTCGAGCCACCGGTGGCCCTATTCAGCGAAACAAAAAGAGATCCCACATCGTACCACCTTCTATCAAAAAGTATTGTATGCGTCTCACTTGCGCCCGTTACAGATAAAGGTATGAGTATATTCTTATATGGAATAACATCTGGATCTCTGCCCATATCGCAATGCACCCTCAGGGGATATCTATTTACTATAAAGTGAGCAGGGAAGTCTCCTATAATAACATCTCTGTTGAATATCTGCTTCAACTTTGGCATAACAATTTCCTTCGCCCTGGTTGACCAGTCTACTTCTGTCTTCCGAGAGTCTGCTCGATCTACCATCACATTACCACTACTAGAGCTTTCTATTGCGATTAACTCCTCTATCTCTGAACTGGAAAATACAGACTCATAAACCGAAGGCTCGGACGACAAGTTGCTCATTTTTGCAATAGAACTCTCAGAAAATATGCTCACAATCTAACTTCTCCATCCTTTGTGATAAGGTGAGGATAGGGCATTGGCATCAGCAAACTTCCTCCAGAATCAATATAGTCCTGCTCTCTTGCGACTATTTCCTTCTTGAAGTACCATGGTAGCACCAGCATGCAAGAAGGGCCCAGGGACCGGGCTTTTTCCTCTGATATTAATTCTATATCTGTTCCCAGTGTTCTCAAGCCCACCTTGTCAGGGTTTCTCTCGCTTATTGCAGGAATCTTATCCTTTGTTAGGCCAAAAAGTTGAAGGAGCATATTCCCTTTTGTTGAGGCACCTAGGCCTAGAACTAGTTCTCCCATGTTGATTTCTGACTGAATGTGGTCTGCGACCTTGTTTTTCATCTCAATAATTTTATTATGAAAATCTTTATAGGTATCTGGGGATTCAAGGTTCATTTCTTCCTCTACTTTGTACAGCCTCTTTAAGTTTTCAGTCTTTTTTCTTTTGTTTTCAGAATGTGTAATCATAACTTTTACGCTTCCACCATTTACATGATTCTCTTGCGCGTCAAATATTTCTAGATTGTGCCTAGACATTAGTGCCTGAAGGGAAGTTAGAGAATAGTATTCCAAATGTTCATTACAAATGTCATAAAAATTTAAATTAACCAACATGGCCGGTAAATAACTTAATTGTATACAAAACACTCCATCTTTGTGTAATTTTCTTTTTACAGTGTCAACAAAAGCATTCGGATCGTCAATGTCATAGAACATTGCACAGGACGTAAATACCTTGACCTTGCTGTCACCCACTGCCTTGTCCACAGATTCTCTTGTAAAGTAGTCATTTACTATTGTAATACTTGGGTCAACAGAAGACCAATCAATATTCTCGGCCGGCTCGATGCCATTTCTATCCAAAAAGTCTGGAAAGTAAGAAATCATTGTACAGTCATTAGATCCAATGTCCAACACTGAGTCACCAGAATTAAGTTCAACTCTGGTCATGACGTCATCTACAACTTTTTTCAAATCTTCTCTCATCATGTCATTTGTCGAGGACCTATAAAAGTATTGCTTATAAAGCAGATCTGGTTCTACTGTTTCTTTTAATTGTAAAAGGCTACAGCAATTACACAACATAAGCGTGTGAGGTACCTTAATTTTTGATATTGGGTTATTTTCGTTGGTTTTCACGAAAGTGGGCGATAAATATTGATCTTCTATTGCTATTACTTCTTGCATATCTGTTGACTTGCAGACTCTACAGTTTTGTAACGTGGTGTATACTTTGTTCATGCTAATTCTCTCCTTGATATTAAATACATTTGTTAA
>Ga0160423_10000409_pt1 | contig 34892 bp, 35 predicted proteins | sample CRUFie14St8metaG_FD_108191 | JGI IMG/M metagenome (GOLD analysis project Ga0160423, IMG submission 108191) | Marine microbial communities from the Costa Rica Dome - CRUD Field 142mm St8 metaG | ecosystem: Environmental > Aquatic > Marine > Oceanic > Photic zone | place: Costa Rica: the Eastern...
AAGGCCTGTTAAGACCATTGTGATTACGACAACCAAAAGGGTTTCCGTAAATGTAGCCGCCTTCCTCACGCCATATCATCATACCAGATAGGCGAGAGGTATGTAAGTGCCCTATTGGGTGACCGCAAAAATAACCCGCCTCAGGATAAAAATCCCAAAGCGGGTTCTCGTGTCTACCTATTCGACAGGATTGCCTAATATGTCGAAATAGGCGTCTTATTTAGACACTAACTAGACGTTACCTAAGGCAGCTTCAACACTTTCAGTAAAACTCAAGCCGTCATTACGACTAGTGGTTCCAGAAGTCGGACTAGATTGTCCTGACATCTTAGGCTCAACAGACTCGTATTCAGCCAGCCTATCAGTAAGGGTCTCTACTTCCTTCCGCATGGAGACATACTCGCGTATCACAGAGGGCATAAGCTGGGCCGTAACTGCATTGTAAGCATGATCCACAGGGTGCAGAACTTGGGGGTCTATGTTAGCTGCGTTTTGTTGTATCTCAGCCATATCTAAACCTTCTATCCCCGCGAGGAAAGGGAGCTTCGCTTGGACTCTTTCCACAACATTGCGAGTTACATTCTGCCTGAGACTAGCTTTTTCCGCGGCATCTTGTTTAATTTTTTCTTCCTCAACTAGTTTAGCTTCAGCCAAAGCCTGCTCTGCGTTTTCTTGAAGCTCATGCCGGCGAGCAATGATTGGATCAATATCTTCAATAATACGAAACAACTTAGCTTTGTCCCTCTCGGAAGCGTTAGGAAACATCTCCAGAAGTTGGTTCTCTTGTTCTTGCTCATCATCAAGAGATAAGACTTCTTCTAAAGAATCCGGGTCTACGTCATACTTATCAGCCAACTGATCAGCCTGTTCCATCAAAGCAACCAGAGGAGTGATGATAGCTTCTTTGTAAGCTTCCGTGTTCTCCAAGTTGTTAAACATTTGCTGCTGCTCATACTCAGCCAGCTTTTCTTGGAGCTGTTCAACATCTTTGTTTTCAGCAAGACCAGTCAACTCTTGTATCTTGCTCTCATACTCTTCCTGCTTTTGTAGCGCGATCTCTAGCTCTGAGTTGCTGTGCTTTAGCTCAGACTTTAGCTTCTTAAATCTATTAGCAGCTTTTGGAGTCCAATCATCACCAATGTCTTCAGACAAAGATTCTACGGGCTCTTCATTATCAACAGCAGGCTCTGGTTCCGGTTCCGGTTCTGGTTCCGGTTCTGGTGTTGGCTCTGGCTCTGGCTCTGGCGCTGGTGTCTCCTCGGCAATCTGGTCCGCGGTATTATCTAGATCAGCAAAAGCCTTTTCAATTGCGCCAGCAAAAGTATCTGCCGAAGAAACATCAGGTAATGTTTCAACATTAGACTCTTCAGTGGCCTCTGCTACGGATTCTGTATGTGATTCCATTCGTTAATCTGCTGTGGTTGGGGAGAGTTAGGTTGGCGGGTTAGCTTTTCGAGATCATTAAAAGCATCCCTGTATCCAGCATACCACGCAAATCTGTGGCTATTAGCTTGAGGATCATCCGAAAAGTTATGCACGGAAGGACCAGCAGCTTCTTTGAGAATAGCAACTGCTTGTTGAAAAGCAGGCTGCTCTACAAGATCTCTGAGCGTGGTTACAGACTCAATGTCTCTAAACCAACGCTCTAACTTAACTGGGACGGCTATTGCTTTCTTCTTAGCGGCCATTATGTCTGTTCTTCGCGAAACTCAAGAGCAGCTTTTGCATCTCGCATTGCTTGCTCTTGCTCAAACTTACGTTGCTTGAGGGCCATGTCGAGTTCAGCTTTTTGCTGGGCAATCTGCATCTCGATCTCTGCCTTTTGTAGTTTCATATCCACCTCGGAAGGACCCGAAGGCTGCTGACCTTGTTCAGCGGCCATACGGTTCTGATCCCGTTGAATCTTCTCCAGTGCTTGCATCGTATTATTGATGGCCTCTTCGGCATACTGGAGGACCTGTTTTGTCTGGGAAACCAGACCTTCTAAAGCTGGGTCACCAGCAGCAAACTGAACAGTCTCGCTAATATGCTGGTAGAATGCCTGCAATAACGGCAGGGCTTGTTGAGGGTCCACTTGACCAGAATCCATTCCCTCGATGACTTGCTGAAGAACCGGAACGTGGACCTGTAAATGTTGTCCATGCAACTCGTTCGACACTACCGGGACCGGGGTGCCTTGTTGCAGTTCTCCGTTTTCCAGAATAGCAATCTTTGTGTCCATCGCTGGGCGGCTCTCCACCTGCGCCGGAACGTATCGGTCAGCCAAGTCGTGACCCACCCTACTACTAACAATGTCACGAGTGAGATTACGACGACCGACATCATCGAATTGACCACTAATGCCTTGCAGCTCCCGTAAAGATACAAGTCTGTTGGCGAGTGACCCGCTTCCAATGGAACGAACCGCTTTGGTCCTTTCGACATCGAGGCTCGTGATAAAATTTCTTTCAACCCCCCTCTTTTGGCAGCGGTCGTAGAAGTCTTTGACGGAGGCATCTGATTTTTTAGATTGGACAACTCGACGGACCATTTCGCGTAAAAGGCGACCCCAACTAGCATAGAACAAATTCAGAGTCGATCCGCTGATGCGGGTTGCAACATCCATGTCCGATACCACCTGCATCTGATTCCTGTATGGTGAACCCTGTTGCGGGCCATAGGAACTGATGGTGTCTGTATTGAGTTGCAGTTGCTGTGTTAAATCTTGCAGGGCTGGCTGGACCGCGGTGCCTAAGTTCGGGATCGCCTTCTCGACGATCTTTACATTCGGGCTCATCACGGCGTAGGCGCCATAGAAAGTAAACTGTAATTCATCCAGAGAACGCTGGTTCTCAGGCTGGATCATCACCGCAGAGGAAAGCATAGCGCCATCAATCTGCTGGCACCGGAGCCGGTTGCTCGTTTGGATGTGGTTGAAAATCCTCTGACCCAGACCGCGGATCGAATGGTAAGTGCCATTTGATCCCACGCCGTATGTAAACATCACATAGGCCTGCTCAGGTTTCTCGTATCGGCCAATGCGCTGATACATGAATTCCTTAGGGCTCTGCTCCGCAGAAATGTAGTGGCTGATACTGCCGTCCATCTCGCGAACCCAGTAATGAAGGACATCCACCGTAGGGTTCTGGATGCCTTCGTAGAGGTCGTTGTTCTTGATCTCTGCTTGGTAGGCCTCGTAATCTGAATAGTAAGTCCCACGGCCACTAGAGCGACCGCTAGTCTTGACGTTCTTCATCATCACCCGCTTCACTTCCTCTACGTTCCACCCAACTGCTTTCGCAGCACTCTCGTTCTTGATGAAAGCGTGCAACTCATGGAGGTGATACTTCCGGCGACCCACTGCGATGTCGATGCTCTCTTCCGTCGCGGGTGATTGACGAGGGATCAACATGTCGGCAAAACTGCCAACTTTGAATCTCCAGTCGTCTACAGAATCGAAGTATGCGATTCCAACGCCATGTTTGATGAAGTGCGTGCAGAGACGAAGGAAAGATGAGTGGAATTCAGGCCAGTTTCGGAACAGGTGGGTCAGCTCTTCGGCCACTATCTCTTCTTTTGGGCCAACTTCGCTTCTTTCGCCAGTCAAAGACTTTACCTCCACAAGACGCTCAAGCGAACTATACAAATCCACATAGGCAGACAAAGACACATCCAGCAAACGCTGGGCCTCCCCAAAGTTCAGGTTCGTCTTCAGAGACTGCCCGCTGATAGCCAGCTTCCCCGTGTCGTAGGGAGCGGCGCCATCAAACATAGCATCCACGCGGGCTCGGTTGACCGCAGACTTCTCATCAGCTTTTCGCAAAGTCTGAAAAATTCCTACCGCAGACTTTACGTCCTTTAGCCGCGATTTGACGGGTGCTCCCTTCTCGTCAAGACTTTCGAGGTCCAACCCATCCAATTCATAAAGTTTTGACATTGGAGCGTGCATCATACCCTGAGGGATCTAACTGTCAAGGTTTAGGAAAACAGTGATCCATGATCCTTGAAACCGGAACATGGCACTGCTTACCATGTTTCCCGCGCAATCGAACATAGGGCTGGTGCTTGCGGTGGTAATATTCCGTCACCATGAACGGTTGCCGGCTCCGTGGACCCCGAAGGTTCTTCACCTTCCACACCGCCCCGTAGGGGGTGACCACATAATCAGGGAAGTCCGGCACAGGGACATAGGTATCGGTAGGGAGGTGCAGGGTTCGGGCATCAGGGTTCTCGTGCGAGACGCGGATTGAGCGTCCGTCGTCGGTGACCACTGTGGAGTGCCATTGGTTCGAGATCCAGTGGCGCTTGAGCCGGCGCTTCGTCTTTACATTGTAGATGTAGCCGCTGGGACTCAGGCCGTAGTCGGAGGCGCCTTTGACGGGCGTGAAGGTTTGGGGCGTCATGGGATTCAAAAAGTATTCCTATATTTAGTGTAGTCTTAATGAAGTCTTCTATAAGACTACATTAGATACAAGAGAACTTTTTATTTTTGTTTCCGACGGGCCTTGATCCTTTCCTTGTTCCGAAGGTAGTAAGCCTTGTTGTAATCGCTCTTCTTTTTCTTCTTTTCCGCGAGCTTTTCAGGCTCAAGAACGGACCACAACTCGTCTCGACGATCGAACTTCTTCTTTGTTCGGTGATAATAATCACGCTGATACTTTAATCGAGCTTCCCTGTTTCGCCTGTAATACGCTTGTTTTATAGGGTCTGGCACGCCTGATTGTCCGCAAAAGGGGGTAAGTGTCAAATTTTTTCATACGCCCCTATATATACATGTATGCGCGGTATAAAAAGCCGGCACCCCACCGGTGGGGGGTCTCGCAATATATTAATAGCAGACCGATCCGGCCCTGTTCCACGGTCCACGGTCCATGGCCCACTGTTCGAGGTGCGAGGTCCACTGTCGAACAATCGCCGTTCAGGGTTTGCGTTCATCAGGACCAGAACACTCCTGCCCCCTGAATCCCAGTCCCTGATCCATGTTCCCTGTATAGAGAAGCATGGGCCAGTGAAGCGCACCCCCCATTGTTGGTGTAATGAGAACCAACCAACAACCAATGAATCATTCTTTCCGCAACCTCAGAACAGCCAATGAAACATTCGGCTACATCGGGATGACAGAATCTCTCCTAGAAGCACTGGCCGCAAAGGGCATCTTCACCACCGACGAATTCGGAAACATCATTGAAGTGGACGGCTTCAAAGTAGTCCGAGCAGCCAATGGCCACTCTTCTCTGAGCCGAGTGAGTCCAAGGCGCCGTGATCTGACTACCTCTGGCGGTAGCGTCCGGTTGCAGGAATATCTCACACCAGAAGAGATCGCGGCCTGCATCAATGAAGAGAAGCACCGCCGCGCTGAGAGGCTCAGGATCTCCCGTCAAATCGCTTAGTCAAACCAACCAGAACAACCAATGAACATACCGACATACCAGATTGAAAACAATATGCTAGTTATCATCCCATGCCTTGGAGCCTATGGCCCATGCTCAATCGAGTGGCTCGTCAGATACTGCCTTGAGCAGAAGGACACCACAAGGGAAGCGGTGCTTGCTGCCATTGATCGTATCGCATCCAGCCCCGAAGCTACCGTGGAGGACGGCTACCTTATGTTCGAGGGCCTAGGCGGATGTTAATCCTGAAATAGTCGAAACGCCCGCAAGGGCGTCCGGTATGGGCTGACCGCCTGCCGCTTGAAGATGACAGGTCAAACCAACCAACATTACCATGAGAAACAACCAAGAGATATTGAAGCTCGCCGTCGCAGAATTCATCGATCACACGACTGACATTCTGGCTGATGGCATCGTCGAATACCGACAGGATCGCCAAGCATTTGATGCCGAAGGCAACCTCTGGTTTTATTTACGGGGCTACTCGAACACCGACGGGGGAGTGTTCCGCGATTACCGCCTGTATCAGGCCCGCATCGAGGGGAGCTGGGGGAATGAGAAGGGCGTGATCAGAGCCTTCTGGCCGAAGGATCCTGACAACGGGGAATACTTCTGGAATGGGGACTGGGGCACCGACCCCCTCGCCCGTCTCTACTTCGACGACATGCAGCGTTATTTGCTGGGCGCCCATTTTGACAAGCCGGAGATCGAGGCCCGCTTCAACAAGAAGACTGGCGCCCTGACCAGCCGCTACTTCGACCTCCCCTTCGGCGAGCGGCGAGCAGTGCGCGGCCTGTATGCTGAGAAGAAGAACCCACTGCGATGCACCATCGCGGGCAACCCTGAGAGCTACGAGTGAAAGCGTTTAACTGTAACGATAGCCAGAAAAACTGGACCGCCCTCATCCTCGCCGGACAGAAGACAATCGAGACCAGAAACTCCCCCTCCCTTGGCTCACTTGTGGGCCAGCGAGTGGGGCTCATTCAGACGGGAGTGGGCAAGGCCAAGCTCGTCGGCTACGTCACCATCTCCGGCGCTGTCACATACGAAGACGAACCCCACTTCCGAAAGGACGAGCACCTGCACCATGTTCCCTGCGACCTGAACGGGTTTGAGTGGACCGGTGCAAAGGTGGGCTACGTCCTCACGGATCCCGAACGGATAGACCCTCAGACCCTGCCGGCCTCGTGCAGGGGGATCGTCATAAGAAACCTCCCTGAGTGATCCTTGACTCTGCTCCTCTTCCATTGCGAAGGGGAGCAGGAATCAGGAATCAACCTGAACTAGAAACCATGAAACTAGAAATCGACGACATCACATTACTTGAAGTGGCCACTCGTAACGAGCTGGCCAACCTACGGAAACGCATCGAGCGGGTAACCAGTCACCCGCGATCATCGGGCCAAGCATGGGAACACCTCAAGAGGCAGGTAGAGGAGGCGGTCAAGATCACAGAGCAAAGACTCTCCGGCGCCGCCCTAATATGGCGCGAGGAGAGTGGGGCGCAGATTGATAATCGCCTCAAGAGGCGCTTCCACATCGCGACCTTGGAGCACGACGACCATCCTCTCGCCGGCGAGGCACGGGGGATGTATAAAACGCCGGTCACCGTGATCACTGAAGGGCCTTACGGGGGTGATCACTCGACCGTCGCGGACGAGCGCCGCTATTACATCGCGTGCCATGTGGGTAACATCACCGAGCAGCACGACATCTCCAGCGATGAATCGGTGACCAGCTTGGAACGGCTCGAAGCTCACGCTGAGGGACTGCTCGAAGGCACGGTGAAAAAATATCTGGAGTTGGAGGCCGAGCAATTGCGAACCGACAAGGACAATCTGGCAGACACCTTCGGCGGGCCTCACCCGCTGGGGCCAGAGCTGGACTACGGGACGCTGTCCTCCCACCAGATCAGGACAGCGGTGGAGATTGCCAAGCTGGCCATGGACGCTGACTACTCCGCGGGCTGGCAGATCCTTGCCATCGACGACGAGGGCAAGCGCATCACTGGGGAGCCCATCGCATATCAGCGGAAGGGGAGCAACCCTCCCTCGCTCAAGTTGATCCATGATCTCATGGCCCTGCACCCCGACGCCGTGGAGCTGGTGATCGAGGGCATGGGGATGGTGTTCTCCGAGACCGGCAACGCCATCGAGAGACGCGAGCACGCCGAGCCCAACGGTGAGTGGTGGCAGGTCTCCATCAAGCGCACCCCCCACTATAGTTGAACCTTATGAACACGAACATGACAAACACCAGAGCCTTCGAGGAGGCAGTGATCAGGAGCAGCAGCAAAACATTCGAGGCATTCGACTCCCTCGAAAAGTTCCTAGAAGAGAAGAGGTGGGACCTGACCCCGCGATCAAACAAGGAATTCAGAAGCCGCGAACTGGCTGTTGAATTCTGGAATACTGCGAGTGAGTCCACGCTCAATGTCTTCGATGAATGGACTCGCGTTGCTGACGCAATCAACAGCACCCCCCGAAAGTAACAGTCGAAACGCCGCGAGGCGTCCGGTATGGAATGGCCCCCTGCCGCTGAAGTGACAGGCCAACGTAGAACCAATACACATATGAAAGATACCAACAACATCCTGCCATACAACACGAGCAACCCTTTGCCGTATAACACGAGCAACCCTCTGCCGTATAACAAAGCCAAGATCCAATCCCTCGCTCTTCAGATCAAGAGAACAGGCGAAGCCATCACTGCGACGATGGACATCAACGAGGTGACACAGCGTAGGCCACTCAAGGTGGATCGAGGCCTGCGATTGTTGCAGGCTCACCGATGGGACCTGAGAAAGGAATACAAGGAAATGGTCAAGTCCACCCGCGCAAGACGCGAGATAGGGCCAGAGCCTGAGACTCTCCCGACCATCCAGCGCATCGAGATCACGGCGGCAGAGTTACCGGATGGTCAATTCCGCCGCCGGTTTCGCAGCGTCGATGACTTCGACCGCGAGCTGGAGATGATTGCAAAGTGGCGCGATGAGAGTGGAGAAGACCGCTATACCTACACTAAGGTATACTTCAAGATCATCCTGACCGATGGCTCCTCCTACACTGGGGGCCGGATAGATGTCCGCAACTCCTCGCGCTTCCAAGAGAATGAGAGCGGTGAGATCTCGCTGGTGGAGCACGTTCTCCACAACCTGCGAGGGCAGATGGATGGGGCATGGGGAACGATGGATCTGGACGAGGTCTACCGGTGGGAGGAGGTGCTCCTCAGATCGCAGCATCCGATCGCTCTCTGAAGCGCACCCCCCATTATAGGTGACAGTCGAAACGCCCTTCGGGGCGTCCGGTGAGGAATGAGTCCCCGCCGCTGATGAGACAGCTCTCTCAATTGTTCATTGATACACTACCATGTCTATCACACTACACCCGCACCGCGGGAAGAATAGATGGTGTGGCCCCGGTGCCATTGCCATCCTGACAGGCGTCACAACTGATGACGCATCGCGCATGATCCGAGCCTTCACCGGCAAAAGAAATTGCATGGGCACCCCTACTCATGTCGTCCGCAAGGTCCTGTATGAGTGCGGGATCACATCCCACTTGTCCGACGAATACTGGTCGGGCAAGAGGCCGACCCTCAATCAGTGGGTCGCCGATGGTCTCAGTCGAGGGGGCACCTACCTCGTCATCGCAGGCAACCACTTCCAGATCCTGACAGACGGTCTGTTCGTGGACAATCAGGTGAAGGAGGTGACCGCCTTCGAGGACCTGAAGAAAGGCAAGCGCCGTAGGGTCTCGCACGCCTACCGACTTCACTCCCCGAACGGGGTGAAGATGCCCACCCACATCAACGGTGTCCTCGTTGATGCTGAGATGCTGGAGGAGCAGCGGAGGAAAATCCGCAGGCAACTTGATCCGACCCGCCGGAAAGCGCGTGCCCTCGCCAAGAAGTTGGATGTCACCATAGACACTGAGGACTGGCGCGATTATGAACAGCTCTGGGTCTACGTGAGCGAAGAGTTCGAGTTGCAGTATGGCGACCCGTGGGAGGAAGGAGACGGTCACTGCCGGCATAATTGGTATGAGGTTCTCCAGATGCTGGAGGATGAACAGCGGCGGCGGGAACACCGTAGAGAGCTGGGGGTCATGGATCCTAGGTGGTTGGGCGAATAGTCGAAACGGGGGTGCGCCCCCGTCTGGCAGGGACTGGCCTCCCGCCACTGAAGAGACAGGCCTAGAAAAAGTTTGACCCAGGTCCTGCTGCATCAGTAGGATCTGGGTTGCAACCCGTAGTTACCATGAAAGATACACATCTACCTACAGTTACACCCGCGGAGGCAAAGACCTTCACCGGCGAGGATCTCATTGTCGTCGCCGACATCTACGTCGAGCCCGGTTACGATGCCGAGGAAGGCCCGTCCATCGAGCTGGACATCCTGCACCCCGACCTTCGGGACAATGCCGTCTGGCCTGAGGACATCGGGCACGGGAGCGGGCAGCGTCTCCGTTGTCAGGTGTGCGGACAGCACCTGCTCTACGCGAGCGAGGCTGTTCACAAGCCCAGCAACCGTGGCCTGTTCATTGGCCGCGAGTGTGCTCACCACATCCACGGCTTGCGTGGTCTCACCACGCTCGACATGAAGCGCCTCAAGAGGCGCCTGCACACACGCCAACGATTCCACAAGCTGGCGGAAGACCGCCCTCGTTTGGCACCCGTGATTGAGTGGGCGCGGGGCAGCGAGGCCCACTACATCGCGAGGGACATCGTCTCTCGATTCGGCGAGGGTCGCAAGCTCTCGTTCAAGCAGTGGCGCCTGCTCGTCAAGCTCCACCGTGGCAGCCTTGAGCGTGCCAAGCGTGAGGCCCAGTGGGCTGAAGAGAAGGCCGGCGCCCCCGCCCTCGTCGAGGGACGGCAGGAGATCGAGGGGGTCATCCTCAAGATCGACGAACGCGAGACCGATTGGGGGTGGGTGCATAAGATCACCCTCAAGATGGACAACGCCAACGTGGTGTGGGGGTCCCTGCCTAGCGCACTCAGCAACTGTGACAAGGGCGACCGTGTTGCGTTCACCGCGACAGTGCAGCTCTCCGATAAGGACGAGCACTTCGGATTCTTCAAGCGCCCTTCCAAGGCGCGTGTTGCCTGAACCCCCAGCCAATACTTGAATGATGAAAAAGGAACTACCAATGATCCGTTCTTATCACCCCGACGATAAGGTATTCGAAGAAGATTCAAAGAAGCACATCTCTCTTGAGTCTTCCCGAATCCTACCGCCAGAGCGAGAGATACTCCTACCGTTGTGGCATCCACGGATGCTCCATCAGTTAGAACAGCACCAAGAAATGGAGATGAAATTATGCAAAGGTTTCTCCCCTGATGGTCGCAACTATAAAGGGGAGATCCAATACGAGAAGGGTCGGGCTGGAGGTTTGACCAGCCGTAACAAGCATGAAGTATACTTCACCCATGGCTGGCACTGGAACAGGCTTGAAACAATCAAGGGTAAGCCGTGGTCTTATCTACATGGGGAACTCGAATGCTTCACAATAGATGATCGGTGGCACCATATCAGCGGGACACTCGATATGAGGCAAGGGAACCATGAGGTTCTGGTCGAAGATCCTACTGGCAAGATACACGAGTGCGTTATGATTGTCTTCTTTGGCTGGTCCCACCCGAAATATTACTCTTACACCGTCCTAAAAAAGGAAGTGGAAGAGACTGAGAGGCATCTAGGCTTGCGAATGGTAGAGGTTGAAGTCTACGACGAAGAGAAGACAGATGGAGAGAACAAAAAAATCTCTGATCCAGATCTTCGTTTCCCGCTCTCATCTGAGACGATTGAGTTGAGGGCTACTACTACTAAAAACTTCCTTTAACCCTGAGCCCTGAACCCTGAACCATTCAACCAATGAGTAAACCAACAACACCAATGAGTGAACCAACACCAACAACAACATACAAAGCGGAGTTTGAATTCAACTCCGCCCACAATCGATTCCCCCTGACGCCAGAGGCTGATATCAAAACCATGCTGAATGATATCGGGGAATCCCTTGAATACGTCCAGACCATCAACATCATAAAAGATGTCACCGTCGTAGAGATGGAGATCGTCCCAAAGGAGGAGATCGAGAGTCTTCGCCGCCTGCGTGCAGAGGTGGGTGACCTGTGCGAGGAGCCTGCCGAAGCCACTGAATCCTGAACGATGAACAACTTACTCAACTACAGGAGGCAGGCCAATCAGCCCGACTGGTTCGGCAAGGACGAGGATCATTTCTACCACGCCGTGACCAGCGGGACATCCCCGTCGAACGAGTGGTATGAATTCGAGAACTACAGAGCGGCGCTAGAATTCGCGCTCACGTTTGAATCGCAAAGTGTCATCGATCAGTTCACTCGCGTCACAGTGGGGGAGAAAGAGCGATGGTATCACAACGATGATGTGGGGATCGGCAGCAATCCATACGCCTCATCCGATGAGGAAGAAGGCTACGCCGTGCAGCAAGGATCGAAGCCAGCATCCTTCGCGGACCTCGCGCAAGCGGAGTCTCGTTTCTAACCTGAACCCTGAAACAGGAACCATGGAACAGGTAACACCATACAACATCCGCACCAAGGCTGACCTCGACGCTGCCTTGGCTGACGGTCCACGCGCTACGTCGTGGAATCCAAGCGACGAGGAGATACAAGCAATGTTCGACGAGCTACACTCCGAGGGCAACATCCCATACACATACGAAAATGAAGCATGACTACATCCTATCTGGGTGGAACGGCCTCGACATCCTCATCCTGTTCGCAGTGGTGGGGGTGCTGGGCCTTCTACTAATCGCCGCCGTCAAGGTGGCACGCAACAACTCCCGCCGCCGCAAGATGTGGAGGGACTATGAAAAAGATTGCGTCCGAGATCTCAAGACAGGGAGGAGGCTCAGGTTATGACCGAGGCTCAAGCATACGAGGCGGGCCTGCGAGGCAAGCCATCCCACCACATAGCCGCTGCGAGGTGGAGTCAGGATCGTAAGATCCGGCTCGCCTTTTCAAGAGGGCTTGAAGATGGCTGGGTATATGATACGAAAGATCCCAGCATGACTGCTGAGAAGTTGATCAAAAACGAATGGCCCGACATCGAGGAAGGCCACGCCGTCCTGTTCGCAGACGGTAAGCACGAGTATGAAGGCACCCTTTACTTCGCCGAGTCGAAGGAGATGGAGGACACTAACTTCGTCTACATCGACGCGCCCGAAGTGGGGAGGGACATACCGGTAAAGCCAGAGAATGTTCTGGAGGTTATCGGAGATCACAATTACTTCGAGGACAAAGGCCTTGCGGAAGCGAGGGCCGAAGAACTAATGAGGCGGGACAGCCTTGAACTTTACAAGTCTCGACCGTTTTAATTGTTGGGACGGTCAGAGGTAAGTCGTGAGTGCCGCGCATACTTTGGTGGTCTACCCCCAGCCACGCAAACCACGAAGGGGGTCTTCATGGTAGTAACATAAAGGGCGTCCCTTCGGGGGCGCCCTTTTTTTGTGCCCTCGTTTAGGGCTCGACCGGCGGATCGGTTGCTGGTTTAATCAAGGCTCGCTGCCATGGGGAACCAGTATCGTCCGAGGAAAACTAAAACACGGGACTTCCAGATCAACGGGGAGACCATTGAGTTAAAAGCATCTCTTGCCGTGGGGGATGAAACACCCAGCGTGATAGCCTTCACGCCCGAGATCTCCATCCGGTGTGCTCACTGCGACAGCGAGAAGTCTCTCAACAAGTTTGCCCACTCCATCGTCGCAGCGTTAGAGATCGAAGAGGGCGTGGGCTACATGAGTAAGGTGATCAAGACCAAGGAGGTCATTGAACAACTCAGCCAAGAGATAGGAGGACTCGCTGGATGAGTCGCCACCACGTTCAAATCTTTGAGCCCGCCGATATGCCCCTGATGTTTCATGGGATATTCTATGGTCGCGAGCTGCAACGGTATCAGGTGTGCCCCCTGATTGAGGGCAAACTCTGGGACCCCCTCCCCCTCAAGCGGGGAGACGCCTTGGCAGAGATGGCAAAGGCCTACCTGCTTGAGGTTGAGGAGAAGTCAGTGAGCAAGCCGCTTAGTTCTTAGGTAGGTCGTCAACCATGATGAACCGGTCTCTCTTATAGAATTCTTCACTAAGAATTCTTGCTCTCCGCTCACCTTCGGTTTCATCCCCCTTGCTTTTGGCAGTGTTCTTAAACTCCTTATTTAGCAGCTCGTCAAACAGACGACTTTGATCTGGCCTGTCCATTACGGCGACGGGTTCTAGTAGTTTGTTAGTCCTCGATTTGCCAACGCTTCTCTCTATCATCACCGCCTTGACTCTCTCAGGTGGAACGCCGAGACGAACTAAGCCACGCATAACCAAGAGAAGCTCTTGGTTCTTACGCCTCAATGCATCTGTCGTGTCGTTAAACACATCACGAATTGCTTGATCGCTCATGTTTGCATCCCTCTTGAGGATGCCATATCTACTCTTAACGTCCGCAAAATCTTTGCGATACTGTAGCAAGTATCTCCCAAACTCTGACTCCAAGTCGTGCGTATGTATCTTGAAGGGGGCAAAAGTTTTGATGACTTCCCAGCCCGCGCCAGTTAGATCCCCCTTACTCATATCACCATAGGCTTCTTTCAAGGCTCTGAAATTTACGGGCAAGAATGCTTCCTTAATAAACGCCATGAATCTTTCAGATACATTTCTCTCTGCTTCATCGGCGCCTTCTATGACAAACCGGCGACCCGTCCTTGGATTTTTATTCAGCATCATCGCATTAATAAATGCAGAGACCGCAATCTGAGGATCGAAGTATTGATCTTTCAAATAACCTAGAGCCAACTCTTGAGCGGCGCCTAACTTTTGGCCTTTGAAAAGTTGTTCTAAAGATTTTGTGATCGGATCCACATACATCGCAAACGGATTGACAAAGGTCAGGTTCAAGGAACGGAGGGTCCCACCAAAAAAGAAACGTGTGAAGGTCTGCCTTTTATAATATTCAGGGCCAAGGATTTTAAGAGCATCGTCTTCTTCATCCCCAAACCCAACGCCAGCAAAGACCTTACTTACAACCTGAGGTAAGACATAACTGATAACCCCTAGCATACTGGTCATGGCACCTATTCTAGAGCCGCCTCTCTTTGCCATAATCGTATCCCCATCTTGGATACCTTGCGTAAGCTCTCTAGCCCCTAAGATATAAGTGTTGTGAACAATACGAGGAATCTCAGTTCTAAATCTAATGAAGGGTCCAATTAAATTGGAGAGCATATTATTTCTGAAAGCGTCTACAATTGGGAGAGACTGTGAGTATGATTGATAAGTCATTTTGATCTTATCAGCAGCGGCTCTCTTACGACCCTCCAGACCCAAGGTAGCATTCCGGCCCTCTGGATATTTAGCAGCGGACTGCTCCAAGAATTCAAGCTCACGATTATAGGCAACAATCTTAACAGCCGCATCAATAGCGGCTGATATTTCGATTACTCTTTCGGTCGCTACTGAGGCCCCCTTCTTACCCTTAGCAAGAACGCTTTCCTGTTCGTGCAGTTTTTCGAGAGCGGCGCCCAATGACTCTTCGCCCAAAACCAAATCTTGGAGGACGCCTGCCCGCAACTCATCACGGAATAGTCCCAAGTTAGCTAACTCAATCAACTCAGCGTCTACAACATCCCGACCCAGTCTGTTCCCAAGGCTTACGACATCGCCGGCTGTTCTAGCAAACGTCTGAACAAACACACTATCCTTTTTATAAAAGTCTGAAGCCTTGAATCCCCCTTGTGCCAACAAGAAGAAGTAAGAACCCATAGCATTCCTTGTATGAAAACCGGGATTGGGGTGCGTTTTCAACAACATACCCAGACCCGTTGTGAACCTGAAGCCTCTCGAAAAAAGGTCCATGGCTTGGGTGGCAGTGTCCGTAACTCCTGCCGTAGACACACCACTGAGAGCTTGATTAAGGCCCGTGACTAAAGCAGCGGGGGCGTAAAGATCACGCAATGGATCACTTGCTCCCCGTGCCTGAGCTGTCGCAGTCTTAGAGGTTTCGGTTGTGCTTCTGACCGGCCTCCAATCGTAGTAAGGAGACTCTTTTCCAAACTCTTTTACACTCTCATATCTCTCCTTAGTGGTGACCATTGACTTAGACTCAAGTCCATAGTCTCTAATCTGATTTAAGAATACTTGCTGGGAGGTAATGTGAGAGACCGTTGAAAGAGTTCTTAATGTAAGGTCTGTCCCAACTTCAGGCCCATACTCTCCAAGTAGATCACGGATAGGTTTAGGCAAGTCTGTCCGCTTCCTAAGGTTGTCAATAGACTGCCGGAGATCTGATCTAGTTGATTCTGAAAGACCGGCTCCGGGTTCGTATTGCTGAAGGAACGCCTGATAAGTGTCTTCAGCTATTTTCGGATTGTTATCAAGTTCCTCGTTGGCGAGCACTTGAGCCTCGTGGAAGTCCATCCCTTTTTTAACATGGAAATCCGTGCGCTGTCTTAAGTAGTCCTCTGCAAAATATTCCTGCGCGGCATCTCTAACCTCAGCAAACTCAGGATCTGATCTTACCTTATCAAGGAAACCAACCTCTGTGAACATACGGTAAGCACGGGTCAAATAGATATCCGCCGTGTCAGAAATTCGTATGCCTATCTCAGGACTAACTCCCGCCTCTATCAATTTCTCTTGTAGAGGATTAATCAAATCCTCTCTGATTTCTATGATGTGAGAAGCAAGGCTAACCTTACGACCGCGAGACCAGCTACGAACTTTTGCAGGGTGACTCCTCTCCAGAGAAGCTAAGGCCCGCAATCGATCTTGATTAACTTTTTCGACAGCCTCTTTATAAGCCTCCCTTGTTTTTTCTTCTCGTTCCTCTTTGGCAATATCTCGCAATGCCTGTTTCTCATCGCGATGTTCCTGCCTTGTTAGCGACCCTCGCTCTAAGTTCTGAGCAAACTCAAGGTCATCAATGTATTCTTGCTCTATCTGATCCAAGACACTGTCGGGAACAAGATTGCCATCAACATACCCCTGAGCTTGAGCGATAAGACCAATGGGGACTTCGTTATCAAAGTCTTCTTTGATGATCAACTTCAACTCTTTGGCGTAAGCTATTGGAGCTACTACTCCCAGAGCCTTGTTCATCTGGTCTCTAGCCTCAACGATCTTTCTGTAGGGGGTAGCTATGTCTCCTTGCGTAAGCCTGAGTAGGATATCCCAAGTTGTATCAAAGATATTTGTCCTTGGTTTTCCTCTTCTTATGAGAGCCTTGGAACGGTCAGCTCTCTCAGAAGGAATCATAGCCAAAGGCACATCTATTTGATCGATTATGTCTTGGAACATTCCCCCAGATGAAGGCCTCTTCACAGGAGACCTGAGCTGGAGGGGAACCTGCTCAAGAGTCTTCTCAACAGCCTCGTCGTAGTCGGAAACATATTCCCCCTGACCAGCAAAGTATTGTGTGGGCTTGCCAACATAGCGCATGAACACTACGTCGGGGGCGCCGGCATTGAAGCGGGCGTATCTCTCAGCATCCCATCCTTCGGGAGCAAACTCAGGGTTGAACCTGAGGCGTGCAACAGCCTTGAATCCTAGCTTGCCGTAGATGTCAGGAAGGACGGTGTCAAAACCATTAAGCCATTTTACCTTGTTGGTTTCGGTGGCAATCTCAAAGGCATCCAGAACCATCTCTGTGGTGGCTCCCGCAGATTTAGTGACTGAGCCTACCTCCCCAGATGGGGAGATACTTATTGTCGTGGTCTCACCATCTTTCTCCAAGAGAATGAGGTCGTAGCCATCATACTCTTCAGGCGGGAGAACATCAACGGATGTCCCAAACTTGTTGGCCTCTTTATTAGCAAGGGCCGCAGCAGAAAAATCTTCCGCGCTTAGAGATACTCGTCGATCTTCCTGCGAAGATCCTCGTCCGCTTCGATACCTCGTTCGGGCGCCGGTAAGTCTGCCGGTGCGCTTGACTGGGGAACTAAGCTGGACAGCCCCTCCACGAACGCCGCCAGTTGACTGTCCGTCAACTGCCCCGCTATCTCGTGAGGTTCGTCTACTCTTATCTCGTTGGACACTTCGGGCTGCTGATTCTGCTTCTTCTCCAAGCCCTCTGAGCTTGGCGAGTTTGATGAATTCTTCGTCATAGGATGATTTGAGGCTACTGTCTTTCCGTCCTTTTATGCGCTCCCAAATGTCCTTCTCAGGATACCAGAGCACAGCCTGAACGTCCGCATTTGTAACACGGTAACCTCTCTTTTCAAGTCTCTTCCGTATGTCATTCACAACGGCAGAAATAACCCTGCGATCTTGTGGAGTAGGAACATCAATCGGTTTTACCGAATCAGCTATCCTCGAAGCCGCGAGCGCCCATGCTGGTTTGAAAGCATTGCGCTCTTGCTTGTCCATCAAGAGGTCCTTGTTGTTGGCTACATACCAGTCTTGGGTAAAGCCCGCCTTCAGCGTTTTAGCTTTGCGAGCATTAAATGTTTCCTCATCAATTGTCCCCGCTTTGAAATCTGCCTCCAGTTGCTTACGCACTTTTGCGAGACGAGGCTTTGCCTTCTCAAAGGCTCTATCAATTTCGCGGGCCTCTTTCTCTTTGGCTCGAATAAATTCTTTATGAGTCAGAGGCTTGCCGGATCTGAACTTACCTAGTTCAAATCCAGACATGGGAGTCTGGGTCAGCTTGAAATGACGCTCGCTTATCTTTTTAAGTTCCTTCGCAAATTTAATAACAGCCGATCCAAACTCTTGGTCCGTCTCCAGACGTTTCATAACTGCATCCGACATACTGCGGTATGTGCCGTCTGTCTTATTAGAGCGATTGATTGGTCGGAGCTTGCTGATAACTGGATCTAGTTTGATCCCATACTCACGGGCCGCGTCGATGAGTTTAGCAAGTTGCCGGTCTGTGGTTCCAGAACCGACGACATCTCCAGTCCACCGGCCCCATGTCCTACGCATCCAAAGGTCCACGGTAACGGGATCAAAGTTGCCCATGATATTTTGCAAGAACCCTTGTCCAATCTTAGGGCCAAAGATAGCAGCCCCTTGGACAGTCTCTTCCTTTGTCCCTTCGATAGAAGCTTTCCTGCCAGTTACTTGCTCAATAAGTTTCTCCAGATCGGGGACCTTGATGTCGCGAGTTAAGAATGCTTCAAGCTCCGCGAAGCCATACCTGTCGATGAATTTATTGGCGAGGTTTAGGTTGGAAGCAATCGAGGGAGACTTCTCTCCGTAGCCGCCGACTTTCTTTCCGTCTTCATCGAGTGTCGATTCTGCTTTAGATGGATCAAACTTACCGGTCTCGCGGAATATCTGATACTGCTCTTCCGCAAACCTAGTGTTGAGAGCAACGGTCAGGTTTTGAGAAGTAATTGCTAAAGCAATTCTCATGGTGAGATCCGCTGCTGCGGCTGGATCTTCGGCTGTCTCAAATCCCTTATAGGTCACCGCCAGCTCAGAGTTAGCCAGCTCTGGGTGAAGAACCGCCGCTACCTGCATAGCAATTTCGATTGATGTCGAATACCAGTCAGACGCATTCTTACCACTAGCGTGGAAGGCTGCCTCGAATTCATCGACGCCCACTTGCGTAATCAATTCAATCTCTTCTGGAGTGATGTCTTTACTGGTGAGCTTACGACCCCAGAACTCCATTGCCAGCTCCTCGATGTAACTCCCGACCTCTTCGTTCTTCGTAACATTTGCTCCTTTAGGCGGGAGGTTCCGGTCAGACCATAAGAAGTTATGAGCCGAGGTGGCAAAGCGATCGGCTGTTCTGTCAGCGTGTGCTATTCTGACATCCGACCTGAGGATATCTACAAGGGTATCCTTCTCTTGGAAATCAACATAACGCTGAACAGATGACTGAGGGTTAGAAGCATCAAAGACAATTTTAGCTAGTGGCCGGCTCCGAAGGACTGGCACTGCTTCTCTGACAAAACCCCGTTCCATGGCACTATACTCCCTGAGCATCAAGTTGACCGCAGCCTCCATCGATCCGCCCAAGTTCTTAGTGTTGCGGGCTCCAGATCTAAGTCCGGCCAGAACATACCTTTTTAGAATTTGGAATGAGGTAGGGTTTTGAGAAAAGAACTCGTAGTCTTGTTCAGTCGTAAAGCCACGCAGGACTTTCTGAACAACCATACGCAGCTTCTCTTCTGCTAAGGTCTGCCGCTGCTCAGGATCCGCTAGTTCTTCTTCGGTAAGCTCCCGACCTAAGTATTCTTCGGCGATCTCTTGATACTGCTCTTCACTAAGCTCCGACATCACAGCTTCAACCTGTCCCTGTGTCAAAGAGTTGAAACCTCCTGTATGAATTACTTCTTCAGAAAGAATAGAACGAACGTATAGGCTGGCAGACCTTGGGTCCATAATACTAACGGTTTCAGCCAGACCCTCTAGGTCCACAAACAGAGTGTTGGACTCTACGTCAGAGAACATAACAGCCGATCCTTGTTCCGGTTTACCCACAGCAATAGGCATCCCGTATGGAGCCGAGGCCCTCAAAGTGGCAACCGCAGATTCTAATGCGGCTTGCTCGTCCAGATTGGTAGTCAAGGTATCAACAGAGTCCCCAAGAATCTCCTCCACCTCAGACTCACTTGATTGAGACTTGATAGGTGAATAGAGGCGGAATGTTCTTTGGAAAATATTAGGCTCAAACTCATCAGCACCTTGTGCAAACCCTCGCCGGACGGCACGACGAACAACAACACCAGAGTTGTAGGCGACCGCAGCCCCCATGGCTTTGATGTCTTTCTCGTTCTGGAGATAGGTTGATCTGCCCAGATCCAGAATGTCCTGCAAAGCCTCAACGTATTTCTCACTCTCGCGATTTGTAACCTTGCGGAACAAGCCGGCAAAGATAGATACCAATCTCTGGAAGATGTTCTGGTTCCCTTGAGCAGGGAGATCCACCACATACTTCTGGAACTCTGGGGACAGCAGGAAGTGAGCAACAAACTCATCAATGTTTTCCAGCCCCGCATCGAGGATAGGATTCGCTTTACCTTTTTCTACATAGCTTTTCTTAGCGTTGTCATAAAGGTTACGGAGCCTAGTCAGTGCAGACCTCTGAAAATCAGTAAGGTCGGACTCTGGCTTGTTAAGAACATCTGCTAAAAATGCGTGGGTGTATTCCTCCAAGAGGACATTCTCTAAACCGCGTCCGTTTCCGGTAGCTAAGTTAATAGATACAACCCTCGTTCCGTCAGTCAAGGTGCTGTAAGTCCCCGCGAAAGCAGACTCATTTGAGTCCATGATGAACTCAACGCTCTTCATAAAATTAGAGTCTTCGAGCAACAGCTCTGCAACTAAGCGATGGTTCGGGTTGGAGCTTTCTTTCTTTATGTTCCTGACAGCGGCAACAACGCTTTCTGGATCTCCAGACACCAGACCCAGACGATCTACATCGAGCAGGTTCTGAATCTCAGCTTCTCTTCTTAGAGCCTCCTCTATGTATCCACGCGAGGATCGCTCAAGGATTGATTGGTTGTTGCCTTTAAGAAGTTGTTTAGCAATATCTCTACGAGATTTTAACTTAGGTCGAACGACAGTTATTTGTCTTACCCTCCCGTCAGCTCCGCGTTCTCCGCTGGGGTCGGGAATGTTTTGGGTAGTAGTGGCATCCCCCATGCGGTTGAAAAGCTCAGGAGTATATTTCTCGATGAGCCTCACCATTTCATCCACCACCTGAGAGTCTTCAGAAAGATCCCCTTCAACTTGATAGGAAAGCGATGACAGATAAAAGGCGTCTTTAAGATCTTGGGCAGACTCTAAGTCTGCTATGTTCTTCAAAAAGTTAAGAGCTGCCGGGTTCTCATGGTTGCCCCTCTGAATCCATCCGCCGATATCGCGCATCACTAAGCGAGCATCCAGCCCTTCAATATATCTTTGTCTCTGTTGTTCTACCCCAACATAAGGTCCTTTGTAGGCTAGATCATTCAAAGCAGCTCTTAGCTTGCCGTCGGGGGCACTGTCGAGAACGCTCAGTATACGATTTAACACTGCGGTTGTGATGTTACCGTAGTCTTGCCCTGTGATTGAAATCTCAGGACTCAAAGGGCCGAGGTCTTTAGGGTTCCCCAGCAGTCTCTGAACTTCTTCTTGTTCTTCCTGCCTACTTAGTTCGGCTTCCGCGGAAGATCTGAACTCCAAAGCGGTATCAGTGCTATCACCAAAGCCGGACAATGCTCCTTGTTGCAGGCCACCTTCTTCAGCCCCCAGCGCAAGTTGTGCCCTCACATCGTCGTGTAGGCCTCTTGTTATTTCCTGCTCCACATATCGATCTTTGACAGTGGTAGCCGTCTCCCTCACCTCTGGCATCGCACCGTCTGCGAACTGTTCGTTGTTTAAAACTTCGTTGTTAATAAACTCAACGATTATGTCTTCTGTAGTTTGCTCTGAATCTAAACTACTAGATAAGATCTTGAGTGCGCGATCAGCAAATTGATCAAGAGGAACACCTTCTCTGAGCTGATTTTTAAGTTTATCAACAGCAACTTTTCTTTTGCTTTTAGTAGGTGCAACAACACGAGTTCCTTCTGCGGCAGGCTCAGAGATATTTTGTAACTGTGACCTCAAATCATATAGACGAGCAAGATACTCATGTTCAGTGATTAAAGCATTTGCCACAGTAGATACATTATCGTCGTTTATCTTCCCTCCTTCTTTTCCCATCTGAAGCATAAAACGAGCCGTTGACTCTTCATTTGTAAGGGCTTCGTTTACAAAGTCAGAAAGACTCCTGTAGAGTTCTTTGAAAGTTACTCTATTTTTACTACTCGTAAGTCCAGTTTTAGCGTCTACAGCATAGACTGTATCTGGGTAAAGTCTGTCCCCTGTATCTTTTGCATCAACGAATAAGCTGAGAATATTTCTTACGTTATTATTACGATTGGTGTTCAAAACAACCGAACCCATCTTATGCACCTGCGTAACCGCAGACTCTAATAGCAGGTGTTGTTTTCCATCAGAGCTTAGAGTTCCAAGCACGGGGCGAAGGACATCAACAGCAAACCCTTCTGCTTCTACGATAGCGGGATTGAGTAGATCCATATTGAAGTCTTCAGGAATTGGGACCTGCTTCTTCGCCGACAAAAGTGCGGCGACCACAATCGGATCGTTGTTAAAAATACCGTAGCCGTCTCTGTCTATTCTTGCCTTTACCTTTTCCCCTTTTTCCTTGGTCTTACCGGTGATAGGGTTAAAGAATCTTTTTTTCGTGCGCGTCGAAAAATTTTTCTCTCCTTTCTCGCCTCTAGAAATCGGAAAGACTGGATAGTAACTATAAACAGTCGCCCCCAAGTAATCGGACTTCTCTGCGAAGTTCTTGGTCATAGGCACCCCGAATTTTGCAGACTTCTGGAACCTGACGGGATAGCCAGTGTCGCGAGCGAGGTCGTCTACCGCTTTGATTTCTTCTTTTTCTTCGGCGGTTAGTTTGTCGCCTGAACGGAAAGGGGCCGTATCGATTTTAAGTTTGCGTCTTCCAGCGCGGGCGGTAACTAGAAAAGGAAGAGTCGTGTAAGGGGTCAACTTCGGGCGGACGGCACGGCGCTCTGGTTTCCCAAGACCCTCAGCGACCTGTTGAGTTTTTTGAGAAATCTCAGAACGAGTTATATCTTGGATCCTAGCTTTTTCTTGGCGGCGAACTTTATCAGCTTCAACATTCTCAGTCCCGCGCAGTGAAGAAAAATCGAATTCTCCAAAAAGCTCACCTTGTTGATCAGGATTAATTATTCGGAGGTCGATCCCTACAGGTCCGTCAGCCGTAGTCCTATTGGCGCCGATCTCTTCTAAGTCGAAGAGCCTGCGAAAAGTCTCAGGCAAAGTATTCTGAAGCTCATTAAGTAGTTGATCCGCTTCTTCCTCAGTAGTTTGTTCAACGAACAAAGCGCCAGTTCCTAAGGTGCCCGGTTGATTGAATCCTTGATCAGGGGGCACGGTTACTTCAAGACCACCCTGCGGGGTCTCTACCATGCGAGTGCGCCCAGTCTCCGTGCGAACCGGAAGTGTTTCTGTCGGTGTTTCTTCGGCAGTAGAAGTAACATCAATCGTCTCAGTCGCAGGTGTGTCACCTTCTTCCGTTAAAGTTTCGGTTGCCGGATCTGGAGCGGGGGCAACAACTTTTCCTCGTGTTCTGACCCGCTTGTCATATGTCTCTGCAAACTCTGCGGCTGCTTCAGGAGAGCCTGATTCTTCAAGGCGTTTTATAACCCCTTCCCTAAACTCATCTGCTACTGCCTGAGTTTCATCAAGCTCTTGCAAAGTTGTGGTGGGAAGTTCTCCTCTATTGAACAGTCGGCGGGCGGCAGCAGGGCCACCCTTAAACGCTACAGGGGCGGCAGCACCGAAGGCGGCACCAATTGCAAAAGAAAGAGCCGTGTGGCGAACCCTGTCTATCATTGGGGTGTCGCGATTCAAAGCGGCGTCCTCAACAAACGTGGCAGCAAAATCTTGAATAGCTTCCTCAGCACCTTCAAAGCCACCGGATAAAAGCGTTCCTTTGACTGGACCCTTAATGAATTCTTTTACGCCCTTCGTTCCCGAAGCATACTTCTTAATGCCGATCTCTACTTGCTTCGTAACGGCTCTTTTAATGGCCAATTTAGAATAGTTTCCGGTATTCCCCAAAGATCGAATTAAATTTTCTAAGCCTTTGTAGGTCATTCCCCTAGCAAAGGCATCATCAATTGCGCCCGCCCCCGCAAAGGTAAAGGCACCTGTAACAGCGCCTGTGATTGATCCAACAACCAAAGTCGGCCCCATGGCCAAATCAAAAACTTCTTGTTCAGTAAGAGAAGGATCGGAGGCTTGGATCTGATTATACAAAGTTCCGAACGTGGCGGCTGACGCTCTATTTGCCGCAGTAGTAAACACCGCCCCAGTCAGACCGGCTCTTTGCGCTACAGTATTATTGTAGGCTTTGATGGTTTTCATCACGCCTTCCCTGCCCCCTGTCTTAACAGACTCTTTAATTAGACCTGCCGCCACAGCTCTTTCTGCTGCCGCTTCTAAGCCTTTTGTGCCAGAAGTTTTTATTGTCCTCAAGGTAGACCTACCGGATAGGCCTTTGAGCATTCCTTTGACAGACATACGAGCGGCTCCGGTCGCTAAAGATTTGCCCCCCGCATACATTACTCCACCAACACCACCAGTAAGTAGTGTCAAAATAGCAGTTGCGGACATGTCAACAATCACCGGAGCGATAGTCTGCAAAGCTATCTGACCAGCACTAACTTTCTCCCCAAACAAGTAAGCAATTTCTTGGCGGTCAGCGGAATCATCGGCCTGTTTATCTAAAGCTTTAGTAGCTAGTTTTCTAAAAGGAACAAATTTACCAAGACGAGGATCGCCGGGAAGATAGCCCCCTACGTTATCAAGGGCATATGCGGCAAGATTAGGGGCGACTTCAACCACATTAGTAAAGGCATCAACAATTGATTGACCCACCCCAATTGAAATAAAACCTTCGTTACCCCTCTTAAATTTATCATAATTATCAGGGTCATCTAGAAACTCTTCTAGAATCTCTGGTCCTTTCTTGCCTTCTGCTATTCTTGAAGTCGAAAACTCAGACCAATCATCAGCTTGATTGGTGGCATCTCTAAGAAGTAATTGATTTATTCTGGGGTATTCTTGTGTCATCAGAGCTTTTCTCTGATTAACCAAAATTTCTTTGTAGTCTTCCGTAAGACCTTCCTTTTCAGCAACCGCTTGTTCAAAAGCAGCTTTACGGTAGAGGACACCTCGATGAGCTAAAGGACCTCTGAAACCATTAGTAAGAATGTTGTTGGACAAATTCTTATTATCAAAGTTAAACTTACCGCTGTTGTGTGCATGATCTAAAACAACCTGCCGGTAAGCTAAGGTAAGATCTTCGTCAGAGTAAAAATCTTCTACTGATAAAGCCCCAGACTCAACAATATCTCTGCGTAACTTATTAATAACAAAAGGAACTTTTCGCCTTTCAGCAATAGCTAGTCTTCTGCGAGCTTCTTGTTTATTCTTTAATTGTGGGTCGTCCTTAACAAGAGGCGAAAATTTGCCTACTAAGTCCATGGCAAATTGCCCAGCATCTTTGAAAGGTGTGGCATACTGGTCCAGCTCTTTAAGAACATATTTATTAAGTATCCCATCTACGTCTTTGTCTAAAAGAAACGCGGCCCTATTAGCGTGTCCCTCGACGGATTCTTGCAATTGCTCATCAGTTTTTAACTTCTCAACAATTATATTGTATAATGTAACAAGATTTTCAGCCTGATAAACAGGGACATTGGTTCCCTGTTGTCTCTCCAATAAAGCACGAGCAACCAGAGCATCAGACATTTGGACTCCGTTGGCTTTAGATTGACGAAGAGCTGTTAGAAAACCAGCAGGGTTGAAAACACGGTTACCTTTTTCGTCTTCGGTAAAAGACATCTGCTCCGCTAACTTGCCCGCCTTTATACTAGTGGTTCCATCGCTACGAGATAAACGAGCAAAAGGTAATTCGCTGGAATTTACAGACCTTTCTTGGATGTTTGAAAAACTGTCTTTTATGTCTTCACCAAGACGCGCACGTAGTTCGTCTCGTTTAGCTACCGTGGTGTCCGCTAAATCCTCAGTTCCTTCCAGATCAGTGACAAGTTTATCGACCGCTTCATACTGACGAATTTGGTCACGGATAGGGTCAAAAAAATCAATAGCCTCTGACTCTTTTACACTATTAATTTTAGTCTCCAAAGAAATCTCAGGAGATTCAAAGTAAGTAGAAAATGTATCTAGGTCTCCGTCTTCAAGATACCCGTCCGAAACTAACTCGTTGTATAACCCTTGTCGGATCTGTTGTTCTAAATCAACGGTGTATCCGCCTGACCCAACATAAGACTCCCGCAAGTAATTAGAATAACGAAGCTTCTTGTTTATCTCATCTTCTCTCTGACCCCCAAACTCCATAGGGTCGTTATCGATTGTGGATGACCATTCAGAAAATGGCTTAGGAGTTTCAATTGGTTTAGGGTCTACCGGATCAGACATAGCCGAAATAGGTTTGGGACTGTAATGAGATTATGTAATTATGTATTGAACAAAGAAATGGGGCCAGTTGACGGAGTCATAGCAGCGCGGGGAGGACCCACTAAAGGAGGAAGAGCAGGAAATCCTCTTGCTCGATCAGCTAAAAGCTCTCTTCTTTTTTGACGGATCAATATGAGTAATGTTCCATACAACTCCATATTATCCATAGACTGTAACTTCTTATCGTAATCGTCGTCTCCAGTTACTCGTGGAACAAGGTCTTTGTATATGCTCCGCATGTTTTCTACGCTTTCTCGCGTAAACCTTGGGGGGCCGTCAATTGTATCTTTTTCTAAGTCATTACCGGGCGCCTTTGGCGCTTGTCTGTTGGGCTCCGCGTTGGACAAACTTGGAGGTTTAGCATCTACTGTCATTTCAGTAGACCTGCGCCTCAGGGCCTCAAGTCCTGTCTCGTATCCTGTCAGGATATCTACTTGTTCATCTAAGTTTTGAACAAAGAAGTTGCGTTGCTCTGATTCTCTCTTCTGTTGATCCTCAAGTGCTTTTCTTTGTTCAGAAGAAATACGTCCCCCACGAACACCCTCCGCAAAAGAAACGTAAGATTCTCCTTCAGGGATGCCCTCAACTAGTTTTTTAGTTGCTTCAACATTTCCAGATTGTGCCAAGCCATAGGCCAAACCAAGCTTGCGGCTATTCTCTCTGGTAGCGCGGTCCTCTATGTCTTCTTGTCTTTTCTGTTCTCTTAGATCAATGTCGTTAGTCTCAAGGGCAGAAGTAAACAGGTTCCTTAATTGAGGGCTGTTCGTTATCTGGCCAATCATAGTCCTCTGCAAGTTGTTAATGTCTCGCGCTTTATCAAATGAACTCTTGCTGGGGTCTGTGAGAATTGTGTCTAACTTAGCAGATACATCGGGCAGACGACGTAGGGCATCTTTTTCCTGCTTTGCTTTACGGCGAGCTTCTCTCATGTCAGCCCGCGAGCGGTCAAACGCAAGTTCCTGTTGCTCCAGCCGGACGAGGTTGTTAGTCAACTCCATCGAGCGATCTTGTAGGGGCGCGATCACCTCTTGGTAGTTTTTACGCATCCTCCGCTGTTCGGAATCACGAAGCCCACCAACAGGAAAGAACTGCCCCCGCAGCCCTGCAATGTCAGAATTAAAATCAATAGACATACTACAACCCTACACTCCCTGAATACTTAGTGATGCCCCCAGATCTAGAACCGCCACCCAGTCTGCCTGTTCTCAACCCACCGCGAGATCTACGATTTTTTCTTTTATCCAAAATGCGTCTGGCAATTTTTCGGGCCTGATTTTCTTTAGCTTCGTTGTCTCTCATTAGGTTGATCTCGTCACGTTTTTCCATCTCGCGACGTTCGCGTTCTTCCTGAGTAACAATATTAGGCTCTGCCATTCCGGCCATCTCAGCCCCGAAGAACATCTTGTTAGCCTCGTCTGTTGCCCCTACCCGACGCAAAGCGCGGGCTGCGCGGCGCATACGGCCTCTTTCTGAACCAAGCTCTTTAGGAGTTTCCCTCAAGGCGCCCCCGCTTCCAAGTTGATAGTCATCATCCTGCATCGCCTCCAGACGATCTAACCCAGTGCGAGCCTGCATTACTCGTGAGGCTGCGTTAAATGCTTTTTGTTCCGGTGTTAAAACTTTAGATTGGTTTTTTCTCCGGCGTCTTCTATCCCGACGACTTTCTTCAGGGACCAGAGATGGGTCTAACATTGTCGGGACACGGTTAGCATCATCTAAAGTTCTCTGGACAACATTCTCTCCGTAAATAGAACCAAATTTTTTTGGATCTTCTTCTTCTTCTTCTTCTTCTTCGTTCCCAAAAAATTCAAACTCGCGTTTAGCCATATTACCAGAGATGTTTGCAAGCCCAGTAGCGGGCAGTAGTTTTGTCTTTTGCGGTATCGCAGTTCATGCGGGACCTGAAATTTTTTCGTCGTTTTGGATTTTTGTGCTGTCTAAAATCTTGATAGTCGCGGTGTCCATAAGACACTTTGCGGACTTTGTCCCCTTGTTTGGCCAACACCACAAATTTTTTCTTAGATCCAGCAGGGGCCTTCTTGGGCTTGTTGACACCAGCAAAAATTTCCCCCCTGAATTTTATTTTGCCAGAGGGTAGACGTTTAAATTTAGGTGCCGCCACAAGCAATAAATTACAATTTTGTAAAGTAATTGTCAACGGCGGTGGACTAACATCCCAGACGTTGTCAACAACCCCGATGGTAACCCGCAACCCAAAACTTACCTCTAAAGATGTGTAGTCTCATAGAAGCCTTCAATAAGACTACACTTAATCAGAGACTACTTTTGATGTCCGTTGAGGATTTTGCCCAAAGCAGCCAGTCGATCCATAGAGGACTCAAAGCTTTTGCGCCTATGTTTTGTAGGCCGCTTATCAACGTCTATCTCACAAAGGTTCGATTGAATCTCTCTTAACTCGTTAAAAATTAACTGCCTAGCCGACTCCCTTTTGATCATCGGCATGTGATGCTTTACGTCTATTATCTTCATAACAAGCTCAAGATAAAAGGGATGTGTCAGGATTCTGCAAGGCAGAACCCAGTGACTTGATTGTTACCTGTTTCTTGAACCCTGATCCCTGACCCTCTTTCGGTGGATCAACGGCCACGAGTCCCAGCCTCTGTCGCGCACAATCGAGAGCAAGGAACGCAGCATCAGCCAAGTCGGGGCTCCTGCCAAACCTAGCTTTGAACTCGACCTTGGATTCAATCTTCACTTTCAAGGAACCAGTCTTAATCATGTCGTAGTTACGGGCACACATTTCTTGGGCCAAGTCGGAGCTGACCCCAAACACTTGTTGAGTTCGCATCAGTTCCTTGCCCACGAACCACAGTTCGGAAACACGGTTCACGTAAAGTTCCTCGCCGGTAAGCTGGCTGTTCATAGACACACGTTTGTCAGACGCCTTCCCACCAAAGGTGACCCGCATAAAGTTTGGGGACCACTCGCCGGCCAACACATCGCAGAAAGGGGCACCCGCGCCAGTGGAGTCAACCGCCACATTCTCTGGCAACACCTTGCGTCGTTTGCAGTGATCCACAATTTGCTGCACTATCTGGTATGTGCGGGGGACCGCTTTATTCGTCGCATCATCATTGAGGTGTATGGTGTCTGTGAACTGACACACATACTGCCCATTGCGAGCGTAGCCTACTTCTGCAATAGCGAGAATCGTGCGGTCGCCACCATTCGTAAACGCAGGGTCGATGCCGGCCACCAGAGTTGGGGTGTTCGCCCAATCTACTTTCCCCATCGCACCACTCTTAGTTAGCTCAGACTCTGCGTATATACCTGTGGTTTCGTCACTGTCGAAAAAGATCGCCCTAACCATTCGCATGTAGCCCCGCGACTCCGGCCCCAGCAAAAGGCGGTCTTCCTCTAGTTTAGCAGCGGTCGGGAGCCATGGGTATTTTACTTCGCCCAACAAAACATTGGGGCTGCGCTCTCCGTCTAGCCTGATATATTTACCACCCCATTTTGTTTTCCACTCATCTGCGGTCTGTATGTCTACAGAGTCCCACCCGTTGTCCGGCTCAGACCACACACCAAAAGCGTCAAACCGTGAGTTCGGGTTCGACATACCCACGAGTTGAAACTGTGGGTTCTTCGACAGGTTGGTCAGACCGGCGTTCAGGATAGCCTCTGAGAGTTCAGACAACTCGTCACCAATCAGAATCACTCTCTTCTGTTTGATTCCAATAAATTTACCTACCGCCTCTCGCGTCTTGGACTTCTCCGCAGCAATCAGTGACAGGCCCGCTCGCTCGATTAAATTTTCCCGTTCGTCAACGTAGGCCGCGTTTCCTATTGAATCCCGAATCTTGATCGGTGCGCCCTCTACCACTGACAGGAGCGAGATCACTGAACCCCAGATCCTTTTCCTTGCTTCCCGTAAAGTGGTCGATGTCATCAGGACCAGTGTGTCGCGAGGTTGGGAAAGCCAGTTTACGATCCCCCACGCGGCCATCGTATGTGACTTACCGGATGATGCAGAGCCCCCAATCGCCAAGTATTTATTGTTCAGAGCTTCACGGATCATTTTCTCTGCCCATGGGTGTCTGACCATCATAGGCTCCGGCAGATCTTCGTGGTTCCAAAGCTCGTCGCAAATCCGCCAGAAGTAGTATTCTCTTGCTATGACTTTAGGATGATGAGCAAAGCCATAGAGCAAGGCTGTTAAGATACTAGTCGGGGGAATCAACAATCCCCCAACGTCCATCTTCTTCGTCGTGGGGTCTATACGTGGTTCTATTACACGCTTGCGCTTGTTAGGGTCTGGCGGCATTATTAAGTGAATGTAAATCTACTCTTTATATCATGGCCGACAAGAACGAAGGGAACAGCGAAGTGGTGCAAGAGGCGTTAGCCATGCACGCTAGTGGGATGACCAATGCCGCTATTGCCCGTCACTTAGGAGTCCACGCCGGAACCGTGCGACGGTGGTTCCGTAAATTAGGTCTTCCGCCCAAAAAAGCAGGGTTCAATTTACCGGATACAGTAGACGACCAAGACAGGCTGAAGCGAGACTTGGAAGTCCACTTAGAGGACATGACTCAGCAAGCGGCCACTGAGGCAAAGCTAACCGCATCCAAAGAAGAGGATAAAATCCTAGCGGAAATAGCCGAGTCTCAGAATAACCCTGCCGATAAATATCAGCACTACATCGCTGCCGCAGGCATTAAGCTGATGAGGGATAGTATGCAAAACATCAAGGGTCCTAAGACTGTCCGAGAACTTTCTGAGCTGGATCAGTTAGTGCGGCGGAACTTAGGTCTCAACGCTAAGACCGGTGGGGGTCAGAGTCGGATGCAGATAGATATTTCTATTCTTAACAATTCCAAAGCGGACAAAGGGAACGGTTCCCTCGATAAGTTAAAAGATAAAACAATAATCGATGTTGAGCCGAACGATGAGCTGGGGGGATAGATTTAGTCTCAACTTTGAGGGGGATGAGGATACGTCCGGCTACCACTCAATTACTCTTTTAGAGGAGTTGTCCGACGCATTCTTGGGGGTGTTGCACCATCCTAATGGTCCACCAATAGCTTGCTACAGTCACTCAATGGCTGCGGCTATTCTAGCCCACAACCGGAAGCTTTCACATTCGGTTGCCTGTAAATTCGTTGACTATCTAGCTGCTCATGCTAAAGGAAAATCCGCCCCTGCTTTTTTAAAAGCTGAACCGTGACCAAAATAAATGTTTCTGTTCAGACAAATAGAACGAAATCCGATTGTGATCCGCCGAAAAGAATTGGGTGGAAATCGATTTGTTTACAAGCTGGAAGAGAAACAAGGTGTTTACTGGCGCGTTATACCCTCTAACATGAAAGAAATTAATTTTATGCTCTTGTTAGAGAAACACTTAGAATACGAGATTCCTTCTTTTGGGAACGGCCTTTTGATAATAGACCACATAATCCCTTTACCATAAAGATATGGAACACAAAAAACTTCTGGAGATCCACGAGGCTACCTGCCTCAAGGCGCAAGAAATTATGCGTCAGAAAAATAGTGACTATTGTGGGGGTGAGCACGCTTCCTCAAAAGAAGCTCTGGCTAATTTTAAAGCCGCAAAAATGTTAGGCCTGCACCCTGTGACGGGTTTACTGCTTCGGGTCCAAGACAAGATAATGCGTATCCGATCGTTTGTAGCAGACGGTCAGTTGCGGGTAGAGAATGAGTCAGTCGAAGACGCTTGTGATGACATCGTCAACTACGCAATTTTGTGCAAAGCTTTATTGATAGAAGAGCTACAAAACAGAGACGATTACACAAACTACAGATTAGATGGAAACAGTTAATCGAAATCAAAAAGAACAGTGCGAGCTGGAATTCCGAGGCCTATCTTCTTGGCTTACTCTACGCGCAGATTCCCTCAAAGAGGGCAGAGCAGATGTCGAGAATACTCTCGAAACGCTGAGTAAGTATGTGGGGAGAATAAAAGCAAACGTAGACTATTCCAAATGGATCTCCGAATGGGGTCCTGAGGACCCCTCTACCGAAGATGATAGTGGGGATTGATAATGGTCTCGATGGAGGCCTGTGTGCGATCTCTGCTTTTAACGGAGACTTAATTGCTAAGACTGCGATGCCTTGCCAGCAACGCAGCAAGAAACGTGAGATTGATACTCGTAAAGTAAATGAGTGGCTCCTCAATCTTAACACTCCATTTGTTCTGGCAATTGAGGAACCTCTAGCCCACGCTAAGAGTTCTCAAGCTGTAAGATCAATGGCAATATCGTTTGGCAAATTGATTGGCATGGCGGAATGCAAAGACTACGAGGTAGCCAGAGTGAGTGTGCAAAAATGGCAGAGGAAGATGTTGGGCTTTGTTCCGAAGGGTATGACTAAGATTGCCGCCTTGAATACAGCGGAGCGGCTTGCTCCTGAGGAGAACTGGTTAAAAAATAAAAGGTGCCGGACCCCCCACGACGGGATGATTGATGCTTTTCTAATCGCCCGTTATTTTTGGGGCAGTCAAAAATAGTTGACCCCCCGCGATTGTGGCCACACACTGGCGCCCGCATAGTGTGTATTGCGAGGTAACTACAAGTGCTGGCCGGTTTGTCATGGCCGGTCAGCACGACCTGCCTCAACTTTTTTCTTCTCTTTTTGTTTTGTTTTGGTAAGGGCATTGAATGCCTCATCACACTAGACCTGACGATATTCAGGAATATTTTTACCAACACTCTATCAGCATTAGCACAAAACCTGACGTTATACGGAGGGGGATTGAGTCTGCTGAGACGCTGGGATTCCGACATAAAGTCAACGAAGTAGGGGACATAATTGTCATCACTCCCCTACAACATAAACGAGTCTACCGAGGATTCGGGAGGTCCAGATATCAAATCTGCACCGTCCTTATGCACGCAATGTTTAGCTCTGTAATGCACTAATGAAGACACTATTTTTAAGCCAACTAGAATCCCACGATTTGTTTTTAGATTGCTTGTTGAGGGGGGACAACACTTGTGACACTTCCCATGTTGGAACTGGTAAGACCGTTGTGGGGTGCCACCTAGCATTAAGCCTAAAGCGGGCCGGATACAGCGTGGCCGTAATTTGTCCAAAATCTGTGATCCCGTCTTGGACCCGCGAAATGAAGGAAGTGCAAGTCGAACCCATATTTGTTCTTAACTACGAAAAGATAAGGACAGGGAAGACGAAGCACATGAGCAAAACCGGCAAGAAAATTATGCGGTGGAGCCTGCCCGAAAAAACGGTCGTGCTGTTTGACGAGGTGCATAAAGCAAAAGGTCCTTACACCCAGAATGCACAGCTACTAATTAGTCTTATTCAGCAGGGCTATCAGGTTCACGGTATGTCCGCAACAGCGGCTGAAGATCCTACAGAGATGAGGGGGCTTGGTTACATGCTGGGGCTACACTCTTTAAACAAGCCTACAGATCAGTTAGATAGCTGGGTTGACTGGATGAAAGAATTTGGGTGCTACCAAGATGACTACTACAAATGGTCGCTGAGTGCCTCTGGGAGAGCAAAGTTACCCTTACTGAGAAAAGAAATGTATTCTCGAAATGTGAGGCGCCTGACAACAGATCATTTCCCCGACTCGTTTAAGAAAAATCGAGTAATCGTAGAGCCTATAGATTTTAAAAAATCCCATCAGATTCAGGCCGCGTATCGAGAGGCCGGCGTGACACCCGCCATCGTCCAAAGATTTATTGAGGAAGGGACTGTTGAAGATAGTGAATACTATCTGGTAAACATTCTAAGCGCGAGAATGTTGGCTGAATCTTTTAAGATTCCAGAACTTTGTGAGATGGCCACCGACCTCGTGGCGGAAAACAAAAGCGTTGTGGTGTTCGTAAATTTTTCTGAGACAGCGAAGGTCCTTTGCAAGAATCTTAAATGCCGAAGCATAGAAGGAGGCCAGACTTTAGAGGAACGTCAGGAAGCGATCGACCGATTCCAAAACGATGATGACTACATAATCGTCGTAAATATTGCTGCGGGAGGAACCGGTATTAGCCTCCACCACACTGAGTCTTCCAATAGACAACGTGTATCTCTTATTTGTCCTTCCTTTTCCGCTAAGAATCATTTACAGACATTAGGGCGTATTCACCGGAACGGAGCTAAGAGTGATGCCATACAGAAGATTCTGGTGGCGAGCAACACCGTCGAGGAGGCTGTTATAGAGTCCGTGCAAAGAAGAATAAAGAACCTCGAATTACTACACGATGAAAGTTGATCACGGATCGCGAGATCACGCAGAATTCAGCCCAAGCTCTTTGAAGTATGTTGCGGCATGTTCTGGCTACGAGGGCAAAAGCGGGACCAGCCCAGCGGCTGAGATGGGGACTAGAATTCACGAAGCTTTAGAAGTCCACGATCCTTCAGCTTTGCACAACGAACAAGAGTTACAGATCTATGAGCAGATTGTAGAAATGGAGCAAAGTTTTCTAGCGAACTTTGGGGAAATCGAAGAGGAGCATAACGAAATACAAGTTGACGTTGA
>Ga0160423_10000411_pt1 | contig 34761 bp, 45 predicted proteins | sample CRUFie14St8metaG_FD_108191 | JGI IMG/M metagenome (GOLD analysis project Ga0160423, IMG submission 108191) | Marine microbial communities from the Costa Rica Dome - CRUD Field 142mm St8 metaG | ecosystem: Environmental > Aquatic > Marine > Oceanic > Photic zone | place: Costa Rica: the Eastern...
ACAATTTAACTTTGTCCATCGCCTGTGGGTCATCACTTATAACCGCCCAGGCCAGCACCGCGATTGGCGCCGAGAGAATTAATAAAACTGCCTCGTCCTTCCAGTCTGATTGACGGGCTTCTAATAATTTGCCTTGGTAAGCTTCCTCACCTTTGGCCATACGAGAAGCATGCATGTGTTGAGCGTCAGCCATGGCCATTTTAGTTTCTTGACGCTTTTTGTAAATGTGTGTTGCAGCATTTAATCCAAGCTTTAAGGCACTAAACCACATAACTAATCCTTTAGTTTTTTTGGCTTTTGAGTTTTAAAAAGAGTTCCATCTTTTCTTAAAGCTCTTTTTTGGGTAGCTAACATATCTCTATATCGTTGAGTACGACCAATTCTTGCGTATGTGTCAACGTCTTTAGGACTTATTCCTTTGCCTCTTTTTTCAACTCTCTTGTTTAATTGATCAACAGCTTTAGGACCAGGAAACTTTTTAGATTTTTTAAAAAGTTTTTTAGCAATTGCACCCATTCCTTTGGTAATTAAAGTCATAATTTTGTTATCCTTATAATTAATATAGTTTAGCTTGTCTTTTTTTCTCTGCAAGCATTCCTTTTTGGCCTTTGACCTCAAAAGATTGTGTTTCTTGTGGGTTAGTCACTTCAATTTCTACACCACCAGTTTTAAAACCATCTTTGTTAAGAAATTTATCGTGATTAACTTCTACTTTGCTAGCGTTTTTCACTTTTTTCATTTTTTTCTCCGTTTTTTATTTATACCAGCCTCAGAAAGAGCAATTGCAATCGCTTGTTTACGATTTTTTACTTTTTTCTTCGAACTACCAATATTGAGAGTACCTTTTTTGTACTCTCGCATTACCTTCTTAACCTTTTTTTCACCTTTTGTCATCTGTTTTGGCATTTTGCTTCTATTAATCATCAGTTTGTATGACTGCTTTGTTAACTCCTGCCTTTGCAAGTGATACTCCAGCCCTTAATTGAGCTAAATCTTCGTTTTGTTCAAGTTTTTCTTCTTGATTTTCTTGATTCATCATTGCTTTCATCTTGTCAAGGTTTAATCTTTGCTCTCCTTCGTTCTTTTTACGCTCATTTTCCATAGCACGAAGGTCAACTTCTCTTGATTTTAATTTAAGTAATGGATCACCATCCATTTGTGATGTAATTTTGTTTTCTTCTTTAGCAAATTCTTGTGTCATCTCTGCAACAAGCACTGCTTTTCTACCTTCTATCTTTTCAGTAATCATTTTTAGTTGTTGTTGAGCCATTGGATCTTGTGCTGCCATTTGTTGTAGTTGTTGTAACTGCATAAATTCTTCTTTGAACTCTAATTGTATTTGTTCTTGTGCCATAATAGATATGTGTTCAAGTATATTTTTTTGTATAGCACCCATAACCATTGGTGCATTCTTAACCATGTTTAGTTGCATAAAGTTTAAGTGTGCTTCTATGTGTGCTCTGTGATCTTGACCAGGAAAAGCTTGAAAAGGCTTCATACCTAAAGCTTGAATATGTTCCATACTTGGATCCATCGGCATAGGTTGTTGAGGCGCTGGTAATATTGCATTTATATTCTTAACACCAACAGCTTCATACATAGATCTGTATGCTTGATATAAATTATGTATTTGTGGATTAGATGTAGCTAATTGTAATTGTGTTTGTGCTAAACTAATTCTTTGTGATTGTGAAAATATATTTGGATCTGCGATTGGTATTATATCTACTCTATCATCAAAGTCTGATAGTTTTACATTTCTTTGTCCACCCACAACATCATATGGATAAGTTGGTGGTAAGTATGTTTTAAATACATCTGCTAATAATTTAAACTCTTGTTTTAATCCAACATATAATCTTTTGTGAATACCAGACATAACTCTAGACCCACGTTCTAATATTGCAATTGTGGTTCCAACTGCTGCTTGTTGATTCATATCACCAACTTGTGCATCAGCAATGGATGCAAATCTTTGACCTGCATTTACAACTATACCTAATAATGACAATAGAACAGGTGATGGTTCTTTGAATGGTAAATTCATAAATGAATCTCTAATATTACCACCAGGTGCATCTACATCTCTAAACTCACCAGGTTGTAATGGTTGTGCATCATCTCTAATTCTAATACCTCTAGTTTTAAAACCAGCAGGTAAATTAGATAATGTACCTGCATCTAGTAATTGTCTTAATGCAGATGTTGCAGTTCTTGTTAATCCACCAATCATGTGTATTAAACCAAAACCATAAAATCCTAAACCAGGTAAAAATTTAAAATGTACAAAAAAGTTCTTTTTAGTTTTCTTAGGATCAGTTGCTTCATAGTTTCTTCTAATAGATAAAACTTGTCTTGATCCTTCTTCTACAGTTACAACATATGGAAGTTTGATACCTGTTGGTTCACCTCCCATCATATCTTCAAAACCTTCTAAATCTAAATTAACATGACACTCTAACAAAGTATAAATGTCGTCTTGTTTATTTTGTTTAATACCTTCTATCTCTTGTTCTTTTTTTGTAATCTCATCAGTAGACATTGCAGGTTGAGCAAGATCTACATCTTTGTAGAAACCACCTACTTGTTGTTTTCGTAAATCATTTTCTGACATTTTGATTACATGAACAACTGCTTCTGCATCATCTAAACTTGTAGCTGAGTAGGGTACTACCAAATCGTCGGCAGGTATGAATTTAGAAACCGCCCTACCCAATAGATCGTCATAGTAGACTTTCTTAAAAGTTGACCCGCTAAGAGGGAGATAGAATAGCATCTGATCAAACTCTGGTTCGTATTCTTTCATCTGGTCCATGATTTGGTAATTCATAAAATCTTTTACTCTGTTTGCTTGATCTTGTTTTGCAGGTGTTTGCAAACCTAATATCTGAGTTCTTACAGGACCATCTGCTGGTAATAATTCTTTGTAAGCTTGTGCTTGAAACTGTGTTGCTGCTTCTGCTAGAACAGGGTGATTAACACCACTTGCACCTTTGAAAGGTTCTGTTCTTCTTTCGTATTTAAATCCTAAAAGATCTAAACCATTTCTGTATGTATCTTCCCAATCTTTTCGAGAAGATCTGTAATCCATATAATCATTTACTAATTTAGAACCGAGAGGATCTAAAACATCGTCATCTAATAATTCTGCTAAGTTTTGAAAATGAGATTGTGATTCTACTTGTTGTGGTTGTGGATCAAAAGATATTTCTGCTCCACCATCTTCTGTTTGAATTATTTCTGGCTCACCTTCTTTTGGTGTAGCTTGATCTTCTATTGATGCTTCAGCATCATTTACATCTTCTAATTTAATATCTTCTGGTTGGTTAGGTAATGATTTATCTATTTCTGCCATTTGACTATCCTATTTTCTTTTAAATAAACTTTCAACTCCCGATGACATAGGACCCCTCTCTGGCGGTATTGTATCAGTTAAATCAGTTTTTACAACCCCACCATTCTTGAAAAACAGGCTCATTATACCTGGTAGTTCTTCAAGCATCATGTATAAACCTTGATACAAAGCAGAGTCTCTTTTGGCTTTATCTAATTTCATTTCTGGTTTTGATTTTACGGATCCACCTTTTTTAAGACCATAACCAAATCCTTGTCTACCACCAGAATCATAAGAGTATCCTCCTGTTGGTCCTCCTGAATCTTGAACTCCTGGTCCATCACCACCCGTTCCTGGTCTTCTACCTCTTCTTTGTGACTCAAGTTTTGCTGCTGCTGCTTTTGCTGCTTCTTTCGCTTTTTTGGCTGCCAACGCATCTTTAGCTGCTTTTAATGCTTTCTCTGTAACTTTTTTCCTAGCTTTATTTACAAATATATTTTTCATAACATCCAAGACTCCCGCTCCTTTGGCAATTTTTCCTGCACCAATAATCGCTGACACTGGATCGATAAAAGCGGTCTGTCCTGCAATGTCTGAATACGGATCTACTAATCCTAATTTTTCTCCAATCGCTTGTAGTCCACCTGTAAATCTACCACCCATCATGGTTCCTATTTTTTGATCTGCAATAGATTTACCAACTTGCGATATTGTTGGACCAACAGGTATTTCTCCATAATCAGAAATAGTAGGAGTGCTGTCGAATCCTTTTGTAGATTCTTTTATACCCTGATAGGTATCATAAAAAGGGCTAGCTAAAGTTTGACCAACTAAACTTACAACATCTAATCCTGGTTTAGCTCTGCTGACTAAATCTTTACCAGATTCTTTTGCATAATCAAATTGACTATCAATTCCAAAAGAACTTGGATCGGCTTTCATTTGATTTACTCTATCAATGTGTTCTTGGGTAAATCCTAATGGGTCAAGTATAGACATATTAATTTTTTGTTTTACCTTTAGATTGTATATATTCTCTAGCTTCTAATTTTTTCTGTTTTTCAAATGATTTTAAATTATCTAAAGCATCTTTAGCTGCTTTTCTCACAGAAAGATTTTTTTTAGTTTCTCTAGGTGTTGTAGGTTTTTGAATTCTTTTATTATAAGCTACAACTACATCTTCCAATGTTTCTTTCATTGGTTTTATTTTTCTAAGTTTTTCTTCGTGTCTTGCTAAAGTTTTATCTTTTCCTTTGTAAGATTTTTTTACAAAGTTTTTAACTTCTTTAGAAAATTTTTTATAATTATCTCCTTTGACAACACCTTTAATTATTTTTCCAGCCATACCTTTTATAAGACCACCTGCTAGATATCTTTTTCTGTACATTAGTAGTACCTTCCGTCAAAATTATTTTGTTCTAGTGGATCATCAACAGCATCTTCTGGGTGACTTACAAAACCACCTTGTCTGAATCTCATAACTGCTTGTGTCATAGAATCGACAAGATCGTCATGATCTCCATAAGGAAACGCTGCACACTCTTCAATAACCTCTTCAGCAAATTTTTGCTCAGGAGCCCAAATCTGTCCACTCTCAAATAACGGCGCCACAGCGTTTACCCTAGCATGTTTATCGTTTCCTTTGCTAGGACTAAAATTTACCACGGGTATGTTCATCTTACGCAATTCGTAAGTCAAAGGCAACCCTGAAGCCTTAGATTCTATCACAACTGTCTCAGGTTTCCAATAGTCGTATTGCTCTTTGGCCACTCTTTTTAACTCTGGAAATTCATACCTGCCTTTCAATGCATCAAGTAAAATTAAGTTCGGTCCGCTATCCTGTGTTGGATAAAAGACTCCCCATGTTGTAATTGCACTGTAATCAGCTGTCTCCTTTTTTAAAAATGCTGTATCATATGATTGAATAACGTGATGTAATTTAGGTATATGGTCTTCATCCCACACGTTCCACCATTCACGTTTAATTATCGATCCTTCTTCTGATGTTGGATTCTGCATCCATTGTGCATTCCATTTACCCACGGACAACGAAGCTTTAACTCTTTCGAGTTCATCAAGTTTCCAATACTCTGGCCATACAGGTTTACCTGATGGTAAAATTGCGGGAAATTCTACGACATGCCATTCATCAGATTTTACTTCTTTTTGACTTCGAAGTAATGCACCTGTTAAATCTTTACTGTTCCATCTAGTCATGACAAGTACAATAGATCCACCAGGTTGAAGACGTTGTCTTGGTCCTGATGTATACCAGTCATAAGCTTTTTCTAAAGCAGCACCATTCATTGCATCTTGTTCTGAGTGTGGGTCGTCGATAATAAGTAAATCGGCTCCACGACCAGTTATTGCCGACCCCACACCCGCTGCATAGTACTCACCTCCTTGTGACGTCTCCCATTTACCCGCAGCCTGTGAATCTTCCTTGAGTCTTGTTTTAAATACTTGTTGATACTCTGGAGAATCAATCAACGTCTTGGCTTTACGTCCGAAACGGACAGCGAGTTCTGTAGTGTGTGTGGTCTGTATAATTTTTAAATCTGGTTTTCTACCAATCATCCAAGCAGGTAATAAGTTAGATGCAAACTCTGACTTAGTATGTCTTGGTGGCATATTTATAATTAATCTTTTTATTTCTCCATTTGCTAATTTATTAAATTTTTCTGAGATGGTTTTATGATGGGACCCCTCTATAAATTGTGGCCAAATGTGTTTTACAAAAGTTAAGAAATCAGAACTGACCTGGGACCCCTTTTTCTTCTCAGAGAGTTTAATTGCCAGCTTCATAAACTCCTTCCTAGAGTCAGGTGGAAGTTTACTTAAATCGATATTATTTATGTCCATGGAACCTCACAAAGTATTTAGCACTTATTTAAGTGTAAATCAAACAACTAGTGTGTATATATTAGGATCCCTTTTGCTGTTTTAGGGGGTGGGGGGTCGAGGCAAAGTCAAATTCGGAGCTGCCTTGGTACCTCTATCGATATTATTAATACTTAAGTTAGAATCTAAATATATATATTATATAAAATAATAAGTAACGAGCTACGCGCTTTTATTTTAAAGCGCGACGCGCGTCGCGTGGCGCGTAAGCGCCACGCAATAAAAAGTTTATGATGAGTTTGCGATCTCTTGTATAAGAATATTATCTTGCCAATAGTTTAAATTTCTTTGTTGGCACAATAACCAATAATCAGGTTGATCTATTGGTCGTTCTTTTTTATCTCTCTCGCCAATGTGTGCAACAATCCTTTGCATGTGTGCAGTTAAATAATCATGCATACACTTATTGCTACAAAAAGAATTATAGAGATATTTACTTGGGTATCTAGTTCGATAAACTTTCGAACCTTTATTTCCTCGGGTTCTGTCTTTTGTATTGTACATATGACATAAAGGTCCCTGGCAATATTTAGTCATGATTAGGCAATCCTCCAAACATTGAGATAACACCTGCAAAAGAAATTAAAATCCCTAAGCTCTGATGTTCCCCACTATGAATAAAAGTTATCACACCTAACATGGCTAGTATAAAACCACAAAGAACCATTAATAATCTGCCTACAACTTCGCCTATCATTAATACCTCACTTTCCATTGTCCACTTGCACAACGATAATTATTTTTATCAATATCAAAATAAATATAATAAGGTTGCTGAGTTTTTTTATTAACACCGAATTTACTTTTTTCGTCGTGCTTTCCTCGTCTTGTTATGTGCTTTTTATCCTTGTGAGAATAATAAGCGATATAAAACATTTTAGTCATTTTTGTTATCCTTTCTAGTGTGGGATATTATACTATCCCACACTTATTACAATGTTTTAATTTACACTTTCTGATTGCTGACTTTCATACAACAATCTAGCTTTTATTTTATCCTCTCTACTGATATTTTTGTTTTTCATTCCTTTAATCCTATCAGCTAGATTTTTAGGTTGGTAAATGATTAGACCAGTACTATTGACACTAATTATCTCGTGATCTTTTATATCTAGTCCAAGTTCAGTACATAACTCGATTGCCTCGTCAAGATATTGATACCCTTTTAAACCAAGTGAAATTTCTCTCATTTGATCTAGAATAGATTTAATCCACTTATAATGCGCCATAACAAATCTGCCCTTTTGCGCTTTCCACTCTTGCAAAATTGCAAACTCTTGTTCAGTACAAGCGATTGAACGATCTCTGCAATAATCTCTACCAATTAAATCTAATTGATATTTTTCATTCCATTGTCGTCCATAACCACTATCATCATTACCAAGATAACGATTATTGTTATCTTTATATTTAGTCCAATGAGGATTGCTTTCCTTTCCGTCCATTTCAATATTAATGTCAGGGTTGCAATCATCTTGGGCTTTTAGTTCATCTCTAAATAAAGCATAACCATACTCATTATCGCCTCTATGATAACTATTGTTATTTTCCATATCGAGTGAACCATTTAATCGAAAATCAAAATGTTTTTCGATTGTCTTTTGTTCAGTAATTGGATTGTTGTCATAGTCTGTACTTTCCACATTACCGATATAATGAAAATGAAAACAACTATCTTTTGCAATAGTCGAAACATTTTCAAACTTATTTTGCAAATAATAAGCTTTTTCAACATCATCTAATGTATAATGTCGTCTAACTATATTCTCTGCAACTTTCCAAGCATTGTCGTTTATGTCAATTTGTTGTGCTTTCAAATCATCATATTCGATTTTCTCTTGGGTTTGTTCTTGTTCCAAGTGTTGTCGAATTCTATTCTTAACTTTGGTTCGATAACCTTGGTTTAGTCTTATTCTTCTCGTCATATCTTTTTTCCTTTCTACCGATTTAACGATTGACTTCTTTTATCAATTATGGGATATTCTGTCAAATCTAAAAAAGGAGAATAAAAATGAGTACAAGGTCAAATATAGCAATAGAATTGCCAAATAAGAAAGTTAAGGCGATTTATTGTCATTCTGATGGCTACCCTTATGGCGTTGGTACAACTCTAATGGATTATTACAATTCATACGAAAAAGCGCTTGAATTGTTTAATTATGGCGACGCGAGTTATATCGACGAAAGTATTGATAAATGCAGTTTTTATCATAGGGATTGGAATAGAAAGCTAGACAAGGCTAGAACATATAGGGACGAATGGATATATATGAGAGGTTTATCTGGCGACGCTTTTATCGAGTATATATATCTTTTTAAAGATAATGAATGGTATGTATCCGAGTTAAAAACTGCTGATACTGAAAATGGTTATGAAAATTTTATTGGTTATCATACCAAATTCAGCTTACTCGCGAATAATGAGGAATATATTAAATATCGCGATAAACACGAAAAACACGCCGAGGTCAAAATGATTGGACAATTAGGCAAAATGTTATCAGATAATTTTGGTTCTGATAAGATTTCAGTTCAATCAATGACCGAGGGATTTCCAAAGAAAAACTAAAAGCTCTGTGAGGTGTTGCATAATTGCAACACCTCATTTTTTTTAACCCTAGATTAGAATAATTCTAAAGTATGATTTTTTATTTTTTATTTACCAAAGCCACAAGCCACGAGCTCACCTGAGCTCTCACACCTCATGAAACCTAAATTTATAATTTACCAAAGCCACAAGCCACGAGCTGCAAGCAGCTGTAAGGGCTGTTATTTTTTTATTCTAAAAAACCACAAGCAACAAGCCACGAGCTGCGGTGAGCTGCTGGCAGCTCTCAGGGTCGACGGCCAAAACTTTTATTTTTTTATAAGCACAAGCAACAAGCGCCGCGGCGAGCTGCTGGGCAGCTTAAGGCTTGACAATCACCTATTCAGGGATTATATGGGAATTAGAAAGGAAAAATATTTTTATGAATAAAAAAGAATTACAGCGGCTGACTGGCTCACTGTCCAAGCCTTCGAAAATGCCTGGTTGGAGCTACGGGTTACCTGCTAAAGAGTGCAAAACAGGCGGCAAGCTGCAGGCTGTGAAGGGCTCGACTTGTTATGATTGCTACGCCCTGAAAGGCTGTTATGCCTTTAAGGTAGTACAGGCAGCTCAATACTACAGATTGGACAGCTTGAAACATCCTGGATGGGTTAAGGCCATGGCTGCCCAGATCAGCGCCAAGCGATCAAAAGAATTTAGATGGCACGACAGCGGAGACGTTCAGGACCTGAAGCATCTAGCTAAAATTTACAAAGTTTGTAAGTTGACCCCTGACATTGACCATTGGCTGCCGACGCGTGAAGCTTGGATCAAAAAGTATGAAAGCCGAGCGCCTAAAAATCTTTGCATAAGATTTAGCGCGCCCATGGTAGACCAGGCAGCGCCGAGCTCATGGCCTAACACGTCAACAGTTGTTAAGGACCCAAAAAAGGCGACATGTCCCGCACCGCAGCAGGGCAACAAATGCTTGAGTTGTCGAGCTTGTTGGAATAAGAAAGTTAAAAATATTGCTTATCTGGCTCACTAATGACTCATTGTTTCCGACACCCAAAATTTTACCAGGAATTGAAAAAGCTACAAGCACAAGCTACAAGCGAAGAAAAAAATAAAAATAAGTTACAAGCTACAAGCAACAAGAAAAGTTACAAGCTTCAAGCATCAAGATCAGAACCAAGCAGCAAGCGTTCAATATGATTCCAATCATCAAGCGCCAAGCATGGCGTTTCACGATGATCGAGCAGCAAGCCATGGATCGCGGAACTTTCATAAAGTTTTATGGCTCTAGGAGAGGTAGCCTGGACTAAGATGAAATTACGTTTTGTTCTGGTCATATGAAACATTTTTTGGTGTGGTGAGAAGTGTATTTTATGAGTGTCAGTTACCTTTAACTCACACATGAAAAAACCACAAGAATCGTTATATCCCAACAGATCTGGTGTACCAAAGCTAGTCCAAGACTCTAGTCTAGTCCACTGAATATTGGGAGTATTTTTCTTAACTAATTGCCAAAATTTACTCTCTCTTTTCACCGTAATTTACCGTATTGAAATGTACTACATATTGTAGTAAAAAGCAATCATGACACAAGATAAAAGGTTAACAGAACAGCAACGTAAATTTGCAGAATTACTAGTTTACAACGAAGGACGTATGTCTCCGTCAGAGTGTGCTTATGAAGCTGGCTATAAGACAAGGCCTAGACAAGCTGCTTCTGAGATGAGAAATGCTAAATACTTTCCATTAGTAGTACAATACATAGGAGAGTTAAGGCAAGAGGTCCAGGAGAAGTATGGTATAACTTTTGAAAAGCATATTACTGAGCTCGCAAAGATTAGAGATGAAGCTAGAAAAAAAGGTGCTTGGTCTGCAGCTACCAATGCAGAAGTTGCTAGAGGTAAAGCAGGTGGGTTATACATAGATCAAAAAATGATTCTTACAGGTAATTTAGATACCATGTCAGAAGACCAATTGAGAGAAAGAATGGAAAAAATTTTAGATGATAATAAAGTTTTACTTGGTGAATCTACTGAGTTACCTTCTCCATCTTCAGAATCACAGCCCGAGGAAAAACATTCCGATCAGAAAAAACCTCATCCTTCTCATCATACGAACTAAAAGTCCAAACATTGTGTTTGTTTTTATGAAATATGTATGCATTGGTTATCATTACTGATGGTTTAAAGTTTAAGAATTCTTCTGCATTAGCATGCCCCGCATCACCCGTGATATCAACCCAACGGATTGTATAGAAATAATACTTCTTTTTATTCAGAACTAGATGTTTGTACTTGGACTTTTTGGGTTTTCTTGGCATGAGGAGTTTATACTATAAGTGGAATTTTTAGGCAAAACATTGTTTACAAAAGTAAAAAAATGTCTCGCGCGCCGAGTAGCTTGGCAAGGTGCTTAAATAAGCCTTGATATATAACAATTCTAGCCTGCCACCACCACCGCCTGTTTTGAAAATTGTAACAACAAAAACTAATTTGCCCTAAATCTCCACTATAGTGGCGATAGTTTAGAACCATTCTAAGTTTTGTTGAATGTAGGTGACTTAACAGCAATTTTGTGACTCTTATCAGCTTTCATTACCACCATGATAGAAGAATCGCCTATAATTGTAGATTCTAAGACCTCCATACGTCTAATTTCTGCCAAAGTACCATCTTCTAACTCAATATATGCTCTAGCATTACTGACAGCATTACCTTTTTTACCATCGGTAAATTGATCAAGATACTCTTGTAAATGTTTTACATACATAATTTATTTTTTCCTCTTTTGTTTTATATTTCCCATAAGCCCTCCGCTTTTATTATTGCATATCCTATTTCCGTTGCGATTTGCGGGACGATAGAATTTCCCAATGCTCTAAGTCTGTATACCCTGCCTGATACCCCATTAGCCACTCTACCCACGTTGGGTTCAGTGCTCCACCAGCCTTGGTGCTCAGTGCCGTTCCCCCTTGTTTGTATTTCTCCTTCCTGTGGTGAACGTCGTCCTGCACTGGCGTTGGCCACATTAGATTCGGATGTGCTACCTGGTCGTTGATGCTTATCGGCATACCTTTCTCTAATTTCATTTTCATCCTTTTCTCCGAACTTGCTCCACGATCGCAGTGAGCGTCTGGAGTCCTCCAAACTTGCAACAATCCAGATCCTTTCTCTCCTGTGCGGGGCACCGACACCTGCAGCTGGAATATTGAACGCCCTGACTTCGTAACCTTCTCCTTCCAGGTCAGTGCACACAGATTCGAAGACCATGCCCTTTTCGATGTTAGTAAGGCCTTTGACATTCTCTCCAATAATCCACCTCGGGGTAAACTCTTTGATGATTCGAAACATCTCAGGCCAGAGATGTCTGTCGTCACTTGTTCCTTTTTGTTTTCCTGCAACACTGAAAGGCTGACAAGGGAATCCTCCTGTGATGACATCTGGAAACTGAATTCCATCTGACTCGAGTTGTTCTTTGTTAATTTCTCTGACATCGTTATATATCTTAACTCCTTTCCAATGCTTTTGCAGCAACAATCTGCTGTATTTATTATTGTCACAAAAAGCTGTTGTTTTAAAACAACCAGTCCTTTCAAGACCTAGTGAGAATCCACCAAGTCCTGAAAATAAATCAAGAATTTTGAGCATAATATTGATCCACCCTTTGTAACCATTTGTATTTATAATCTTTGAGCTCTTCTCCCTCGATAATAAATTCTTGATAAAAAAGATCTGGACTACACATCATAACCACGCCTTTTTCTATATATGTGCCATAAACAAAATCATGTGCCATGCAATACGCAGCTAATTGTATAAAATAATCATCAATCCATTCTCTTTGTTTTGGCTTATTTGTTTGTTTAAAATCAATAATAGAATCTTTACCATCAAAGATTCCTGATAAATCTGTTTGTCCTGCATATAAATCTGGATAGTGTAAAGTTACTTCTGTGCCATAAAACTCTGATACTTTTGACAATCCACGATCCGCGATCATGTCTGCCATCTTCATGGCTTGTTGTCCTGTGTCCGTTAGATCCGCGTGCCCCGTTCCAAGTATCTTATGTTCGAGTATCTTGTGCATCGTTGTTCCACGGCTAGCTGCTCTGTCTTTAACTAACTCAGCTTCCTTCTTACCAACTCGTTCCATCCATCTACGAAGTGATTCTCTTTTCTCTTCACTCATTGTTGCTTGTAATATCGTTGTCACCGATGGTAGTTTAGATTCACCAATAACATAGTGTCGTTTACCATTAATAGATTCTCTAACGGTTCCTGGATATACAAATTTTTTATTGTGTTTTATTAATTCTTTCTTACGCATATTTTTTTCTATGTCGTGATACTCTTTTATATCTTCGTCACTCATCATTTGTTGTTTGTTAGTATCCATCTTACCATGGCTGTTGATGGGTCGTAGCCATCAAACTTCGCACTGCAGCCAACTAAAAATAAAAAACTAATTATTAATATTATTTTCATTATTTATCCTTATAGTGGTTTATTAATTGTTGCATCTTTTCAGCTTTAACTTTGGCGTCTGGTAATATTAACTTACATACTTGGTATGCTTCTCTAAATGTACATCGCCATCTGTATTGCATTAAATATTTAGTGCCATCTTTTCTTTTACCTTTTCGTGGCTTTCTATTTACAGTGCCAACACCTAAAATTTTATGAACCCAGTTGATCACTGGTTCATCTGTCATAGTTATTTCCATACTAATTCTCATAGAGTTTGAATACCTGTGTCCTGGTCCTTTGTGGGCTTTTTTCTTTTCTTGTCGCTTTGCAAAATAGATACTGCCCTCTCCATCGAAGAGTCCTGCTATGTAAGCTGCTTGTTTGTCGTTCACTCCAAATCATCCCACCGTGTTCTCTTTCTATCTTTCTTTGTTATTTTATTTATAATGAAGAACGCTATTGTGGCTCCAATGCTTATAGCAATAAAGCCCATCAATAACATACCAAAACCAAACTCAGGAGTCATCAATTGTTTTTTCTATATTGATTGCACTCATAAACATTTGGTTCGTCAACCACTATCTCGCCCTCGTAATTGCATGTTTCACATTTTGCATGCATTTCTTCTTTGGCAAGAGCATAATCAACTCTTATAAAACCATTGCCCTTACAATCAGGGCAAATTATTTTATGTTTCCTTTCCATTCTTTTTATCTCCCTTATTTTCTTTGAAAAAACGAATTAGTCGACCTATCATTTTAGATCTTGTTCTGTTAGTTTTATTTGCTAACAAACCTAACTCTTCCCAATCTTTTTTAGGAACCGATAAAGATTTATATTTATTCGGATCTGCCATTTGGCTCCTTTTGTTCTGATATTGACTCAGCAACATTGTCAAGACTTGTTGATATATCATACAGATTGCTAAATGCTCCTGCATGATCATGTCTTATTTCGAAAGAACTATGTTGTGGTGTTTGTATTTCAATAGCACCATTATAGCTCTTACCTTTTAACTCTACAGTCTTACTATCGTATGCATGAACTAATTGTATTTGTACTGCATCTTCATGTATACGTTGTGATGGTGTTGCACGAATAGATTCTTCGTACTCCCTCAACTCATCAATTATCCAATCTTTTATATTGGAATCAGCACCTATGTGCCAACGTTTACCAGGTCTAAACATAGATAAATTTAATGTTTCCATAACTTCATAAGTGCATGTGTCAGACTCATCTGGTCCGTAAACATCAAATCTTATTTTATATTCTTTTGACATAAATTATATTTCCTTTCTGACTATTTGTGTCATAACTTATATGGGAAATTACAACAAAAATACAAGGCTTGCAACAAATATTTTTTTAGTATATTGTGAGATTCTCTTCTCACACCTTTTGTTTGCTCGTCTGAGATTTCTATTCTCAGACGGGCAGCATTTACGTTAATTCTTCAATTATAGGTTTCTTTTTAGGTATTATTATTTCTTGTGGAAGACATTCAAATTTAATATAGATGTTGTATTTATTAACATCACTTTCACCGATCTCGATCATTTTAGCTTTGCTTTCATCATAACCTGTAATCATGCAATCATAAGCTGAATTAAATTGATCTTTAAAAACAAATGGTTGTAGACATGTGTTTGCTACTCCAGAGCAAATATATAATACCAATGCAAATATTTTCATTACCTGCCCTGGCCCCGATACATTTTTCTAGAAAATTTTTTATTTGGTTTTTTTGCATGACGACCAGGTCTTTTCTTTGGTGTCGTTGCTTTATAATTATTTACTCCGAACTTTGGTTTTTTAGCCATTTTTGTTCTCCTGCTGTCAGTGGTAGATATTTTATACTACCATTTACATATTGTTTTGTGTCTTCACCACAACTTGTACATCTATAAAAGTCTGACACGATGGCTATTAAAATAGTTTCGTCTTCACATGCAGGACATCTACCTTGAACTGTATCTATATGTCCTAATACTTTTAAAAATTTTGTCATCAATCTAATATTAAAGATTTAATACCCTTCCTACCTTTGTATATTTCTGTCTCTGCTTTACCCTTGTAACATTTGTAAGATACAGATTCTGAATATTCACGTTCAGCATGACGCTTGCCCCGAAGGCACGCAGCCATATTATCCTGAATTAAATGTTCCTTAATCTCTCCGTTTACAAACATCAAAAGGGCCACTATAGACTCTATCATTTTGAGTAACTCCCATTCTTATAACCAATCTCACGATTAGCATCTTTTAATTTTTCAATATCTTCCAAAACCTTATCCATTTGTTTTCTTAAAAACTCAATATTTACTTTGTTTAAAGCCATTTCTTCAATATGTTTGTTTAACTTATCCGTGGTCTTATAAAGATCCTCGATCATCATATATTGCTCCGAGTCCGCAGGAAGTGATCCAAGTTGGCCCCGTGGCCATTTGATTCTAAACTCTGTGTTCTCTTCAAGATCTTTTTCCATTATCTGTATACGAGTATCTGCAACGTTAAGACGTTCTATGATTTGAAAGTAACCCATAGTGCCGAGTGCCACGATGATGATCAAAGAGGCAACCGTCTTCATTGGCATTTGGACGGCTGCTTCTTCAGAAATATTTAATGGTTTATTGGACATAAATTATCTTGACCAAAGCCAATCTTTGACTTTTTTAAATGGCCAACAGATTATGTTCCATACCCACTTAATTATTTTTCTAGCCATGTTATCCTCCTTTACAAAATTTTTAACTTCATCTGTAAGAGTTAATACTCCTAAATTGCATCCACATACATTACACAAAAGTGCACCACGATGTGCATGTCCACATAAATTACATAAATTTAAACTCATTTTTTCTTTTCCTCTATTTCATAAAAGAACTTGTCTGTATCTTCTGTACGCCAAGCCCTACTATCCTCTACGTTCCACTCATTAGTTTGCACTTTCCAATCTGGAATATTGTCCTTCACAGTAAACGAAGGTATGTCCCATATACATCTATTGTTTGGTTGTGCTGCAAAATTACCATCATCCAAGGCAATTATGTGTGCGCATTTATGTTCATGCGGTATCTCTGAGTGATCAGTATCTAGTATGTTACTATCAGGATGTGCAAAGTCAACAGTAAATAAATATTTACCTGGATGCCATTTTTTATCTTTACCTATGTATTTGCCAGCTTGTCCGTCTAAGATATCCCAACGATGAACAGAAGGATAATAAGAAAAACAATTCCAGAGCTGTAGTTCATCAAGTCTTCTTGAGGGCACTCTGGATGGCTTAAATCCCTTTTGAATAAACGCGCTAATTGGTAGGCGATAAAATATTGCACCGTTTTCCATAATAGCATGAAATAATATGCTCCTACCTGTAAGAGCGCTAAGACCAAAGATAATGCAGTCTTCAACTTCTCCGTGATGTTTTTGTAAATCATATAGATACTCCCTTTTTATTTGTGCATAAGTTGGTGGTATGTTTGCGTTTAAATAAGCCATAGTACCTCATTTTATTTCACCCCAATTGTCCGCTTGATCAAAATCAACTTTATTTGGGACTTCAAGTTCAACTGCTGATTCCATAATATTAATTATTTCTTCAGCATCTTTTTCAGATTCAATAGAAATATCAACTTCATCATGAATTTGAATATGTGGTATTATACCATTTTGATATAATGCTACCATACATTTTTTTGTCATATCAGCAGCAGATCCTTGTATTAATCTATTTAAAGCTTTGTATGTAAAAGCACGTTTTAAAGGCTCTCCATATTCTTTTCTAGCTTGTTCTAATGGTAATGGTTTATGGACTCCAAATTGAACTGGTTGCCATAACTCAAAATGACATGCCCTACCTAGTAAAGTCCTTATTTTACCTCTATCATTAGCAGCTCTAGAAACATTATCCATAAGACTCTTAACAAATGGAGCTCTGCTATGATACCTTTGAATTAGTTTTTCTGCAGAGTCTTTCATTAGACCTAATTCTGCCATTAATTTATTTTTACCCATGCCATACATTAAACCTAAATTAATTGTTTTGGCTTGCTTACGTTCTATACCTGCCATGTCTGCAACAACCTGATGAAAATCCGCATCTCCTTTTCGATACTCTTCTACGATACCATCAACACCAGGTAGGTTTTGTAGTTTTGCATAGTGTACTAAAATTCTTGGCTCTTGTTGTGAGTAGTCAAATGATCCCCATGTGCAACCATCTTCTGGAATAAATATAGACCTAATCATTGGTCCTAACTCTTTATGTCTTGCAGGAATCTGTTGCAGGTTTGGATTAGACATTGAAAATCTACCAGTCACAGTCCCACCTTGATCTGATCTTATTTGATTTATGTCTGCATGTATTCTTCCATTAACAGCATGTTTAGTTATTGTATCTATAAAAGTTGTATGAGATTTATTTATCTCTCTTGCATTAGCTATGTCCTTTGCAATTTCATTTGGATGATTCGCTAAAAAATTTTTTGTAAAACTAGGTGCATCAGTTTTTTCTGTTCTGTCGTAGGGTAATTTTAATTTATCAAAAACTTTTGCAATTGATGTTGCTGTCCATATTTCTACATCAACACCAGTTAAACCCTTGATTTTATTAAGAATTTCTTGTTCTTGTTTTATTAAATTTTTTTTAATATTAGATGCTTTTTCAAGATCTACTCTTACACCTTTAAATCTCATGTCTACCAAACAAGGAAATAAATCTAGTTCTAATTCAAAAATACTCCACAACTCTTGTGCATATAATTCTGTTTTTAATCTTTGCCAAAGTTTAAGTGTTGCCTCTGCATCACGCTCTGCATATTGTCCAACAAACATTGCAGGTAATCTCCATAAATCTTTTTTTGGATCTACTTCCCAAAGTTTAGCTGCTTCTTGTAAAATTTTTTCATCTTTACCTATACCAATGTAATGTCTTGCTAATGTATTTAATTGATAAGACAATCTATTTTCATCAATTAAAGATGCTGCTATCATTGTATCTACAATTTTACCTTTTATTTCTATGCCATAAAATCGTAACCAACACACATCATACATGGCATTGTGAAAAATAAATGTTGTATCTTCTTGTTTAAATATATCTTTTAACCAATTAAAAACTAATTTCTTATCCATGTTACCACCATTTTCATGTTTAACAGGAAAGTAACCAGACCAACCATCAACAGCTAATGCAATACCTGCTATGTGTCCTCTGCCAACCACGTTCCCCGATCCAAGTGTAGTTAAATCTGGGTCGTTAGTTTCTAAGTCAACTGCTACTTCTTTGTAATTAGATAGGTCTTTTAGTTCTTCAGGCATCACCCATTCTGTTTCAGGTGAAAATAAAGGTGGTTGTATTGTTCTCACTTATAATCCCTTTCGATTATCATTTCTAAAAAATGTATTGCTTTTAATATGTCTTGCTTCTTTCCTTTATCTCTATGTCTTATAATATATTTTATAGCACAACCTTCAGGATATAGCAATTCATTCTCCACTACAAACTTACTTGGTTGAATTTTATATTTTTGGTAGTGACTCCCACCATGCTGCTTGTCCCAAACTTTACTCATAGTATATAAGCCCTGTCAAAATTTTTTGGATCAACAATATGCAATTCTTTTTTAGTTCTGGTTGTACCTGTATAAAATAATCTATGTAACTCATCAGGATCATTTTGAAATGTTTCTAATGCTGCATTTGTAAGATCTTGTAAAATTAAAACTTTCTGTGCTTCTCCTCCTTTTGCCCCGTGTATTGTCGACATTATAATTCTAGGATTTTTATTAATTCTCTCACCATTTGCTCTCATATTCCTTATATAATTTTCAGTTATAGTATCTAAACCTTCAAAAGATTCATACCAAACTTTGTCAGTAAGTAGACCATACTTGTCTTTACACTGTTGTAAAGTATATTTTTCTTCTGATTTAAACAGCTTTCCTGTTCTAAATCCTTCAGCCACGTTAGCCCCTAAATATTCATAAATATTTTTTATTTCTATGTTAGTTAGTGTGCCACCTTTTCGCCATGTTTCCCAATTTTGTAATGCTAATAATAATTTTAATTTTATGGAGTTAGATCCTTTGTATTGATAATACCAACCACGGAGCTCACATAACTCTTTTATATCGTCTAAAAAATGATTTGCAGAGGCTAATACCAACCAGTTTCCCTCTGACATATCTACTTGTGTTACATCAGAGTATCTACAAAGTATACCTTCCTCTGCTCTTGGTTGATAATTTTTATCGAATCTGTTTTGTACTTTGCTTATTATTCTTTGTGATAATTCATGTATTGGTCCACCAGGTATACGATAAGATTGATCCAATGTTTTTATATTATCTACTTCACTTTTTAATGCTATGAAATGATCTACATCTGCACCAGCCCATTTAAATATTGCTTGATCGTCATCACCTGCAATATATGTTTTGTCAACATTTTGCCATATTTGTTTTACCATCTTCCATTGTAATAATGATAGATCTTGTGCTTCGTCTATAAATAAAACTTCAAATTTTGATTTAATTTGCTGGTCTAAAAAATCTTGTAATAGATCTGTAAAATCTTTTAATCTTTTTTCACTTTTATATCTTTTTAGTTCTTCTGATATTAAATAAAGAGTGCCTCTTTCTATATCTAATATATTTTGTCTTGAATCATAATACTCTAATAAATCCATTTGCCTTACTCTTGCCGTATTTATTATTGTAAGATATTCATTGTCTGAGTTAAAAGTCCCGTCTTCTGTAGAGAATTTAGCTGTCTTGATTGGTATGCCACATTTTTGCCCAAATTCTTTATAATCAGAAGCTGACATCATTTTTTCTTTTGTCATCCCTAACATTTTAAAAGCATAAGAATGAAGTGTTCTAAAATTTTCTAAATCATTCTCTGCATCTAATTCAAATTTTATAGCTGCTCTGTTGGCTGCTTCAGTGGCTGCTTTCTTTGTAAAAGAAAAGTAACCTATTTGTTTTGGTCTAATACCTTGTTGGATAAACTCATCTACGAGGTTTAAGAGAGTTGTTGTTTTTCCAGTACCTGGTGGACCTAGTATAATGGTCTTCATACGCTTGTTTTTTACACTCCTTTGCTTCTTTTTTTAACTTGTTGTCCCATAACCATTTTGCATGACGTATTAAAATTATATTTTTTTCACTACGCATTAAAATATTTCTTCTTGATATTTAACCTGTGATATACTTGCCTCTATTTTTTTCATTGCTTTTACTTTAATTAATCTTGGTTGTTGCTTTTTAATTGTCATTCTTACTTCATCTACAAATACATCTAGTTGTTTTATTAAATTTCCTGTTTTTGTTTTGTCCATATCCCAATTATTTTTTTTACAAAAATTAAAAAAATCTTCCATTCTAAAATATGTGAACTCTCTGCTATCATCTGTGTATGGTAATTTATTAAATATATCGTCCATGGTTCTTGCATTCTGTCTATTTGTTGTCCAGTCTTGCAGTAAATCCATAATTTCATTTCTTGGATCTAAAGATTCTAATGGTTCTACTTCTTGTATGTTTGTCATTAAGGGTTTTAAATAGTATTGTTTCCAATCTTTTGGTTTCAATACTGGTATTATAAGATTAGCTTGATCTAAACATGCTAGAGCAAACATACCTGGGTTATAGAGTTGTTCTGATTTTAATTCTATCCTAGACTCACCCACATCTAAAAACCATTGTGGTGGTTTTGATGTATACTTTGTAAGACTCCCAAGACTTGGCATTTCTTCTTCGCCATATCCGACTCCAAATCTTTTAGTTCTACATAAACCAGACTGACATACAGAATTAATAGGAGCGTCTTTACATCTGTATTTATCATATCCTTTTCTATTTACTGATTTAATTAACATTTGAACCTCTGTGTTGTTTAATGGTGGGTTCATATATTTTTGATTTGATTTTACTAATTCATCTTCCCATGTATCTGGTGTTGCTTGTTTATAGTAAACTGCAATGTTAAATAATGCATTGTTTCTTGCACCCTCTCCAAAGCCATCTTTAGCTAATCTATTTAAACATGGTGGACCATCTATAAAAGCTTCTGTTATTTTTGGTTGTTCTATTTTTACTTCTTCTAATTTATCTTGAACATACTCACTATACATTTCAAAAAATTCTGACAAAGATGCTGCTTCTCCATCATCTTTAATTGCATATCGTAAACCTTTCATTTCATTGTGGTATGGTAAATTTAAAAAATTACCTGTATCTCCACGATCAACTAATATCTCTGTTTGTTTTGGAAAAATTTCTGAACCTTCATAACCAAGAGTCTTGGCCATTTTTTTTAACGTGCTCTGCATTTGAGATGCAGGTATAAAATTTTTTGTAAATAAAAAAACGTGTGCTCCGCCAGATTTACTTCTGCAAACTATTAACGGGAGCTTAAGTCTTCGAATACTTTGTACGAGGCTAGCGTGGTCGAAATTATATTCGTCAATATCAATACAACCCCACTTACATAAATTATCTTCATTAATCGGGATGATCCCGAGAGCCGCACCTTTGCCTTGTAAATGGTTTTCCCACAGATCATCGCTAACATTTTTTCTGACAATGAATGCCTTGCCTGTCTGTTTACCGTTTTCGTTACGATCACCTTTCTGATATTGTCCATATGCTATTTTTAGCCCTTCAAATATATTTTTAAATGTATCTTTCTTAACTATCATTTCTATTTAAATTGTAAAGGGGCGACGCTTCCCCTCTCGCTTCCACGCCGCCCCAATACTCCTAGTAAGGAGTATCTTCGCTCTTCTCGTCGTTTTTAGAATGCTTTGCTTCTATTGCCCCTTTTTGAACACTATCAGCAAAACCTTTTGCCTGCTCATACTGAGCCCTGTTAGTACAAGGACCAATTTTGGAAACAGACCAACCAAACCAAGTTCCCTTGTCATTTGATTGCTGCACTGTCTTTAGGTTGTAGACATGAGAAAACATAGGTGGCGTAAACAACCCATTTTTTCCCTGTAACTTTAGTCCATTCATCATGGAGTTCCAGTTTCTACTAGCCTTAAGCTGTGTAGATTTCATTGTAATAAGTGCAGTTTCAGCTGCATCTTTCTTACATATAACAACAAAATACGATGCAGTATTCTCAAGATAGTTTCCATTCTTGAGTCTATCTTTACCCATCGTATCTCTCGTGGTGTCGTTTATGATACTACTTGTTGCATCATGTACTGCAACAGGTGCACCTGATCCTTCACCTCGATCTTGCCATTCAATGTATTCTCTTTTGTAATAACAAGGAATTACATTGATGCCTTCTACCCCATCGTAAAGTTCATGAGTCACAGTATTGTAAATCATACCAGGTTTGGCACCCTTTACATACTTAGCATCACGTTCATTTACTTGTGGAGATAGTTGCCCTAAGATTCTTATAAATGGCAATGCAAGGTCTTGCTGTGCCATGTTTGCGAATCCTTGTAGGGCGTCTTGTTCAAAGAGATCTAAACTTGGTAGATTCTCTTTCATCTTAGCCACGTTTCCCGCTTCTTTCGCCGCGCTTCTCGCTTCTTGTGTCATTTGTCCTCCTATTTCTGACTTATTTTAGTTTCGTCTTTCACAAACGTGTGAAAAACATCAGAGGGCATATCGAGGCCAGCCTCAATACGCTCCCTGAATAGAGCCTTCAACGTCATGGGTTCTACCTTTTGTTTTTGGGTAGGCTCATAACCATTGTTGGCTGCAAGGTCCATCAATTGATTCGCCTTGTTATCTTCTCCACGACCGAAAGTTACAGCAACCTCATTTTTAATGATGTCACCTAACCCATTGTCCCGAAGCCATTTATATGCTGCGATCTTCTTTTCTTCTGATTTAGGTATAGTACAGCTGTACTTTTTATTTACCTCAATCAAAGATCCGTCAGCAAGTTTCAAAGACTGTAACCCTTGTTCTGCAAGAATGTTGGGTATAGTCTCAGAACTAATTTTGTCATACTTCGCTTTCAGAAGTTTAATTTGTTCTTCAGATGAAGCTATTTGTGTTTGCAATTTTTGTAGCTCATCTGTGTGAATTGATAACGAATTTAAATCCGTTTTTTCTACCAATTCTTGTTTGTCTTTTTCAAAGTCAATACTCATTGAGTTATCCTTTCTGATAGAGATCGAAATTTATTGGATAATATTTAGCCTCTCGTCGATCCCATTTCAAAAGGTTAAACTTTCCGTTTGTTTTATCGCAAACGATTGCGCAAGAGATACCAATAATAGCTGGATCTCCAGTTAACAATACATAATCTTGTTCTCTAAAATCTCGTAAATTTTTTTGCATTTTAAATACAAAAGGATGTGATGAAAATATTATTTGTGAATCTGGTCCATAGTTTGGTAAACATATTACCAGGTATCCAAAATCTGATGCACCTAAAATATTTATATTTGCAGGTGGGTGTTGTAAAACATAGACAAATTTTTCATTAGGATTGTTTTTATGAAAGTCTAAAAACTCTGCTAATGACTTTGGTTTATATAATTCAAATATTTTATTCTTCATTCTATAATTCTCTTGACAAAGATATAATGATTACCATATGATCTGTCAAGCAGAAAGAATAAAAAATTATGAATTATAAATTTAAAACGCAGCCATATGCTCATCAGTTAAAAGCATTAAAAGAATCTTGGGATAAAGAAGAGTATGCTTATTTTATGGAAATGGGTACAGGTAAATCTAAAGTATTAGTTGATAATATGGCTATGCTTTATGATAAAGGTAAAATAAATGCGGCGTTAATTATAGCACCAAAAGGTGTATATAGAAACTGGTATTCTCAAGAAATTCCTACACATTTACCTAGTCATGTAGAACATAAAACGGTATTATGGACTGCTTCTACATCCAAAACAAAGGATAAAGAGTATCAGGAATTATTTAATATTGACTTTAACCTTCACATCCTTGTAATGAATGTCGAGGCTTTTTCGACAAAGAAAGGCCTTCAATTTGCCACAAAGTTTATTGAAGCCCACAAAACTTTAATGGCTATTGATGAGTCTACTACTATCAAAAATCCAACTGCTAAAAGAACTAAAGCTATAACTATCTTAGGACCAAAAGCAAAATACAGAAGGATCCTCACAGGATCACCAGTAACCAAATCACCTCTTGATTTGTATAGTCAATGTAATTTTTTAAACACTTATCTATTAGGCTTTCAAAGCTATTATGCTTTTCGGTCTAGGTATGCACACATGGTGAGTAGAAACTTTGGTGGTAGACAGGTTCAAATAGTTTCTAGTTATAAAAGACTCGATGAGTTATCTGACAGCTTAAAACGATTTTCATATAGAGTATTGAAAAAAGATTGTCTTGATCTACCAGAAAAAACTTACATAGAAAGACAAGTTGAGTTAACAGAAGAACAACAAAAACATTATGCTTCTATGAAACAATTAGCTTTAGCTGCTATCAAAGGTAAAACAGTTACGGCTCCTCATGTATTAACTCAATTAATGAGATTACATCAGATAACATGTGGACATATGAAGCTAGATGATAACACGGTTGTGGATATTAAGAATAATAGAATGTCCGAGCTCCTCGATACTCTTGATGAGACTAGTGGTAAGGTGATAATATGGGCTAATTACATATATGATATTGAAAAGATTGTTAAAGAGTTAATTAAAAAATATGGTGATGAATCAGTTGTTGATTATTATGGTGCTATTAACTCTGAAACAAGACAAAAAAATATAGAAGATTTTCAAAATAATCCTAATTGTAGATTTTTTGTAGGTAATCCACAAACTGGTGGTTATGGTATTACGTTAACTGCTGCTAACACAGTCATTTATTATTCTAATGGATACGACTTAGAAAAAAGATTACAATCGGAAGATAGAGCACATAGAATAGGTCAAAAAAATATAGTGACATATATAGATTTTATAGCACCAAAGACAGTAGATGAAAAGATTAGAAAAGCTTTGCGTAAAAAAATAAACATAGCATCTGAAATATTAGGGGAAGAGATAGAAGAATGGATTTAATATTATTAAGTGATGGTGTATATCATCTTGTTAAGGTGACAAAAGAAATGACTCAAGGAATAGAATTATTAAACGAAGTAGATTGTTTTGATCTATGCGATATATTAAGACTGTATTTAACTACCTATCATGAACCACCTTTCAATGCACATGTAATGAATGATGGCAGTGGTCACTTATATGGCTGCATATGTAGGTAATGTTTTACAGAACGGGACAGGAGTAACCTTGTAGGTGAGTAGTGGCATCTTGATCTAAACAGTCTCAGTTGGTTCGGCTCACTCCTAGATCCCAGAGTTATCATAAGCCGCAAACAAACCAACAACCACTACACTAAATCTTTTGCTTTTCCAATGATTGGTTTATATTTTGTTTTACCTTCTGATCTATAAGCATGTAAGAATGATGCTCTAGGTTGATCAGCAATCCAGCTACAATGTATCCACCCACTGTTAGGTTCACCTGGAGTGTAGAACTCAAGGATGAGCTGGTCATATGGAAGCTCCCTATGTATCCAGTCAGCTAACTCAGCGTTATCCACTCCTGGACATTCAAAATCTGCGGCCTCAGCTTTTGCATGCTGCGAATTAACTGAGCTGCCGATGGCAGCACATAATTCTGGACTACGAAAGCCGCTGGTCACTTTTACCCTGCCAAAATGATCTCGAACGGGTTGAAGAATATTTTCACAAAGTAATTTTAATTTTTCTATTTGATCAGCGTTTGGGTTATTATCAATACCCTTTCTGATAGCGGTGTCTGATTTAGTTAATTCTAATAAAGAAAAATTTCGTGTAAGATTCATTATTTAAATAATATACCTAGTGCGAAGAGTACAGCAGATCCCGCTGCTGCTAAGAGAACCCAATAGACTTTATCTATTTTACCACCCAACTTCTCGACATCTTCATGTAGGTGCTTGAGATGATTATTTTTTATTTGCGATATGTCTTTTCGTACGCCTGTTATATAACCGTACAGGGCTACAATATGTTCTCTTGTCGTTTTAGGATCAATAGCCATTATGTTCTCTGTCTTTGTCTAATAAGTTGTTCACTTGGTGATAATAAAGCTTGCTCTATCTGTGTCAAGCCAGTAATTGGACTTATTTGTGCCACTTTTCTATTACTAATCACAGGTTTAGGAGTCTCTGGTAGTGGCGGTGTTTTTATATTTGATGCAGGTAAACTAGCTACCTGTTTTGTTTTTTCTTCTGAAGGTAAGAAACTTTGTTTATCATCTTTTTCTTGAAATCTACTTCTATGAAATTCTTTTATTTCTTCATCTGATAAACCAAGAGGAGTTCCATTCCATTTTGCTCTAATTTCATTCATAGCTTTTAACGGTAAGATGTCCTCAAACTTTATATCAGGATATATTTGTTTTAGTTTTCTAAATTCTTTTCTATATGTTGCAGTGATGTCTGTATAGTTTGGCAAGTTACTTGGTCTATATAAACCACCATATAAATATCTTAATGTATCTCTTCCAAAGTTCTGTCTATCTTTAAACTTTAAAAATATTTCTTTTGTTGAAAACATTTTATCTGCAACTTTTAAAAAGTCTGCTACTCTAGACATTTCTCTGTATCTATTTTCTTGTAGTTGTTCAAATAACTTTAATATTCTATATGGATCTTGTATTAATTTATTACTATCTACAGCATCTCTTGTAAACTGTGAGTCTGCATTTCTAATTCTTTTACTAAAATCAGATACAATAAAATCAAATGCTATATTAGGATCCTCTTCTCTAATACCTATACCTAAAAATAATTTTAATATTTCATTTGTTGTATTATATTTTTGTCCTGCTTTTGATACTTGACCATCATAGGCCTGTAACACTCTACCTGCGTTTTTAAATGTGGTTGGGTTTATTGTTTGAATTAAATGATTAAATATTTTAGCCATTACTACACCAGGTTCTTCATTCACAGCGTCAAATATTATTTTACCCTCTTTTGTTTTACCGCCTCTTACTGGTGAAACATCTAATATAGCTTCTGTCAATATGGATTCATTAATAAATGGTTCAAATAATTTTGTTATACTACCTGATTTTTTTTCATCAAAATCATAGATAGTAGCTTTAAAAAATCTTTCAAAAAAACCAGCATCTGTTTTGTTAGGACTCATTATCTGTTCGCTAGCAACTCTAAAAGCATCTGTGACTGATGCAAATGGTTGTTCTTTACTCCAATCAATTGTTTTAAATTTTTTAGTTATTGGATCTATATTTGTTACAGGTATTAACTGGTCATTTTTTGCATACCATGGTGAAAAAAATCTTTGATAACCTTTTATAAATTCTTCGTCTAATCCAGTAAGTTGACTAGATACACCTTGTAAAGTTTTATCGAATCCATATAAAACAGTACCAAAACCTAAAAATCTTCTAGCACCCATCTGTCTTAAATAAGGATTACTAGAAGCCATCTCTCTGGTTGAATAGTTTAATATATTGTATATGTTTCTAATAATTTCCGATTGAAAGGCAACGAAGTTACCAAGTGGTAATCTTCTCCAGTTTTGAACTATCTTAGGAACCATAGAATAGTTTGGATATACATCTCTAATATATCTAGCTGCTATTTCTCTCATAGCTTCACCATATGTTTTTACTGTGCCATCTAAATTATTTGGACTCCAAGGTTTATTAAATACTTCTTTGTATTGTCTTTCAGCTAATTCTTGCCAAGTTATTTTACTAGTTCTACTTGGATCTACTCCTTTATATCCTAATCTAATCGCATCTTTTACAGTCAGACCAGCCACAGGTATTGCAGGCACTAATTGTGATTTAGTAAACTCATAGCCATACGCTTTCCATAAGTTATCAGCTGCTTGATAGAATTCTGTTGCTTTTCTAAATACAGGATTTTTTAATAAAAAATTAAATAATTGATCTGATGTTGCAAATCTACCTTTTACAATATCTTTCATAAGAGCCTCTACCTCACCTGCAACTACAGAATTATCAAATACACCATACTTTAAATATTCTTCTAGTTTTTTTCTCATAACATTAGGATTGACTCCGCCCTTACCTGTTACATCTTGAAATGCTATTTTAAGAGCATCTATTACACTAGCTTGTTTTCCTAAGTGACCATTAATAAATGAAAAGAATGCTGCAGTCTCAACGTTACGCATTTGAGTCATTAATGATAATACCGTTTTTGTTAACTGAGATGTTGTTTTTGCAGCTAGATACGATTTATACAAAGGTATTCTTAATAAGTGATCAGTTATTAAAGTATCTCCAACTATACCTTCAGCCATTTCTTTTGTTGTGTAATAAGGAACTTTATTACCAGCTGCGTTTCTATATGTATAAATATCGGTCATGTCTATATTTAATGGATTCTTTTTTATTCTTATAGGAACTAAAGTTGTTGCTGAATCACCAGGAAACATTTTATTAAATTCTTTTTGACCTCTGAATATGTAACCATTTTTTAATCCTTCAGCGACTAATTTTCTATGCACCTGTAGGTGTGCAAGTAAGTCAGCTTGTTGTGTTACAGTATCTATAATTATACTTCTAGGGTCATTTACTTTACCTAATAGATCTTGAATTACTTTTGGTATTGGTTGTTTTTGTATAAGGTTAGATATAGGTGTTGTTATACCAGCAATGGCTTCCATTCTAGCTGCTGGACTAGAACCCTCTTGTCCTATCTGTAATATCTCATCTACTTTTTGTCTTGCTTCTTTTAATAATTGTTTTTCTAATGCTTGACCAGATCCTATTACTACGTCTTTGTATACAGGATCAGTTTTTTTAATACCATCGACAAAAAATTTTACGGCTGCTTCAACATTCTTTCGATCTGGTTTGTAAGATCCTCTAAATATTTCATATGAGTTTCTTAAATATTTACCCATATTTTCTATAAATTCTGATTTTATTTTTTCATCATCTATATATGGTTTTAATTTTTCTGTTAACTCATCAATACCTTTTCTAATTTCTTTTGCATCATTTCTTAAAACTTTGGGTAATGCATCTATATCTACTTGTCCTCTTAGATATGTAAGCGTATCATCAAGATATTGTCTAGCAGCAACATTAGTTCCTGTAGTAAATACTCTATCTTTAAAGTTTACATTTGCTAAATTATATATTTTTTTTTCTAAACTTTTTAATGATAAATCTACTTTTTTAACTTCTGATCTAACTAAATTTTCTGCATCATCTAATATGTCTTTTGCTTGTGGTGTTAATTTACCTCTTGATCTTATAGGTGTTAGTATCTGTTTATCAATAGTTCCTAAAATTCTTTCCTTTAATGGTCCTGCTGTTGTAGAATAAAAACCCCATTCTTTCATAGGTGGTATACCCATCTTCTCACCAAGTTTAGTTTTACCTCTGCCTGCAGCTCTTAATAATGGTGGTATAAAAGATCTTTCACTAACTAATATTTTACTTGCTGGATTTAAAACTTTTTCTCCAATAAATCTAAATGAGGGTGCAACTACATTTTTAGTTGTACCTTTTATTACAGGTGCTAAAACATATTTACCACCAACTGTTAAACCACCAACTAACGCAACACCATCTGTTCCATATTTTAATTTGTTCATTAGAGTTGCAGCTGCTTTTTCTCTACCACTCATACCAGTTGTATCTTTTAATTTAAGCTTATCTGAACCAATACCTAATGGTTGAACATCACCTAATATTGTAAAATCCTTATCATCTGCACCTGTTACAAATTCACCAACACCATATGCAACACCAGCACCCACACCCCAATAACCTAGTTTTTGTGCAACACTAGAAGTCTCAACAACTCTTCCTACTTTGTCATATACAGGCTTACCAAACTTATCTAACTTAGGTTTTTTCTTTGAAAGTTTTTCTACTACTCTTCTGGTATAATTAGGTGCAACTTTACCAGCTAGTTTACCAAAATATTTTAATATCTTTTTTCCTGCAAAAATAGATATACCAAATTGTGTTAGATCCTCTGCTAATTGTTGTATACCCTCTGGTTTCTTCTCTGTGCTATTCCAATTATTTTCTATATAATCAAGTATGTCTGTGTTTAAACCTGCATCAACCATAGCACCAGCGGTTCGCGTTGCATTGTACAAACTTTCTTCAATAGCTGTACCTACACCTCGTATAACTTTTGTAGAAAATTTACCTTCAAAAGATTGTTTTCTTTTTAAACCAGTTATATCTACTCTTTTATTTATATCATAAGACTTCGGTCCGTATCTTTGAAACCAAAAAAATCTTTTTTGTGTGGCCTCTGAGGATGAATCTGTTAATTTTGGTAATGAAAATGTTTCATCAGCTTTCTTTGCATTTTTTTCGCTACCATATTTTTTTAAACCTTCTATGTATGGTACAACTACAGAGATATCATCTCTAAATATATCAAGATATCTCTCTACTTTGTCTTTGTCTTCTGTGGGTAATGTTTTTACAAAATCTTTTAGATCATCAGTAGGTAAAAGATTTGTATGATCTAGTGCTTTGTTAAAATTTTTTATTGTACTTTTTGTATCTTCGGTAATTTTATCTGGCTCAACATTTTTGAGCGTATCCTTGACTAGGTTTTGAATATATTCGTTCTGTTTTTTCTTATCTTCATCCATGTCATATTACGTTGACTGTGTTTGAAAAGGTAACACAAGGTTAACATCGTATTTTTTATTAAAATCGTAGACATCATCTTGAGTCTCTATGTTAGCAAAATCTGAAAAAGCTGCTGGATTATAATATATTAATTGCACAATGTCATCCGATACCTGTGCATCCATCTTATCTCTAAATTCTTCATATGGCATGTCAACACTTTTGTTTGCTGGTTCTAAATCAATTCTTTTTTGTTCTATATCATCCATAGATACCTGACCACCTTCAGCAAAAGCTAGACCACCTTTGCTAAAACTATATGCTTTGTTAACAATATTTTCTGCTTGTTGTAACAACTCTTCATCACTAGGTCTTTCACCTGGCAGAGCATTTTTATAACTTTCAACAAGAGATTGATAAGTTGATACAACATAGTCTTGTTTAGTTTTACCTGGCACAAGTATCTTGTTAACACCTATCTGTATCTCATTATTTAAATCAGCTAATTCATTTTCTTTTATTTTAAGAGCTTGATCAATTGATTCTTGTGTTAAGTTTTCATTTGGAGTTGCTTTTTTCAAAGATTCTATTTCTTTGTTTAATGTTTCTAATCTACCTTCGTATTGTTTTTTGTATTCGTTTACCTGTTGGACTACTTTACTTTGATCCATTTCAGCTAGTTTAATATTGTTTTCGTTTCTCATTCTTTCAATAGCTATGGCTTTACTCTTATCAAATAGTGCTAGATTTAGATTATTCTTATTAATCATCTCTCTTAATTCTTTATCAAGTTGACCTGATGTTTCTATCTGTTCTAATTTTTGTTCACCGACTATGTTCTGAATTACTTTATTGGCTTCTAGCTGTGCCTCTATTTGTTCTACTGCTTGTTCACCTATTAATTTTTGTAAAATTAATTTATTATTTTTATCTATTTCACCTTGTAATAAAAGCTGATCTGTTTTGATTGAACCAGTTAAACCTATTTGATCTAATGCTTGTTTACCTATAAGTTCTTGTAATGCTGTTTTAGCTTCTCTATTTGCTTGTGCTTCTTCTAAATTTACTTGACCACTTGTTAGTGTTCTAATTAAAGAATCTCTGTCTGATTCTTTTCTTAATTGTCTTGCTTGTATTGATGTCCCTAAATCAGATCCTAATTTAGCTAATGGTTGTCCTGCGGATACTAATGCTCCTTTGATACCACCACCTCTACCAGGCGCACCTAATATCTCTGCTCCTGCAGAAGCTATTCTTAAATAATCTCCAAGATTTAATTTTGGTTTTGATACTTCTGGAACTCTCTGACTAAATTTATTATATAAATCCATAATATCAGTTGTTCCTCCACTACTATATCCTGGTCGATCTAGTCCAGATGTTATACCAGTGCCTCTGCTATTAACAGCACCACCCATTCTAAACATTGGTCTTCTAAGTGTTTTACTCATATTAAAATAAACTCTTTACTGCTCCTGCTAATCCAGCACCACCAATACCTAATCCAAGTAATGTCTGTGCTGTGCTAGGCGGAGGAGCTGATGTTGTTTGTGTAGCTGCAGGGAATCCACCGATAACTGAAGCTAATTGTGGTCCTACCAATCCTAATCTTGTAAAGTCAGCAAATGCTGCCTCTCTAGCCGCTTCTTGATCTGCTGCTAGTTGTCCTTGGTTTAATTGTCTTTGTTGTGCACCTAATGCAGATTGAAATGTTCCTAATCCTTGTTGTGCTTGTAAACCTTGTATTGCTGCCTGTTGGGCTTGTTGAAATCCTTGTTGTCTTAACTGTGCTTCAGCTAATCCTCTAGCAATATCTCCTGCTGCTTGATATTCACCTAACATTGCTGCTTCTCTACCGCCTCCAAATGCACCACCTTGTATCGCTCTTTGTCGTAACGCATTTAATCCTCTTTCTTGTTCTCTATCTAATGCAGCTATTGATGTATCAATCACCTCTCTTTGATAAGGTGACATGTAATCTTGATATGCTTCTGGTCCTGCTCTTAATCCTGCGGCAGCCTCTCTCGCTTGTTTTTCTAGATCAGACTCACCAGCAACAAACTGTCTACCAGTAAATGATGCTGTAGGTATATCTCTTTTTAAAAGACGTAGACCTTCTTCTGTAGCGGCTAAACCAGCCGTTTCAACAAAAGGTTCCCTATACTGTCGTGTTATTGTTTCTGCCATTATGCCATCGCTTCAAATTTATTCATCATGTCGTACATTCTTTTTGCACCTTGATTTACACTACCACCACCAGCGCCTCTTACAGCGTCAGCAGTCATGACAAATTCGTTTTTAGACAATCTAGCGGGAACATCATCAGCTTTTTCTTTTGATCCTACGGGTATAAAACCACCACCTCTCATATCCATTTCCATAGCTTTCTCTGTGTTTATAACACCACCCTCAGCTACTTCTATAGGTTGTTGGCTTTCTAACATTCTTAAAAAATCTTCCATGTTTCTTTGCATGTCTCGTTGTCTTTGCATATCTTGTCTTTTTCTCATAAAGTCTTCAAACTGTCTTCTAAAATCTTCCCCTGGAGTAGATTCTCTTTGTTGACCTAATAAATCTTCTATTGCTTCGTTTATATCTTTTTTAGTCATTCCACCGTCCGCGAACCCTGGTATAATTCTTTTTGGTTCTTGTATGTTTGGTCCTAATAGACTTTCAACACCAAATGCTTGTTGAAAACCTTTTGCTCCCATGTCTACATAATCTTGTATATCTTCTGATTGATCATCTGGAAATTCTTCTCTTGCTATATTTAAAGCAGCGTCTCTTGCTTCTTCATAACTCATACCATTAGCAACAAACTGATCTGTCATCGTTGCAACAAAACTTGCTGCTCTTGGATCTATTTTATCTGTTTTACCACCTAGAAAATAACCTACTCTACCACCATAAGCTTTTTCTTTTCTTTTTTCTTTATTTTTTCGTGCAAGTTCTTCTAACATTTTAAAATATTTATCCATTCCGCCTTTCATACTCATGGCTATCATTTCTGGTTCTTCTTCAAATAATTTTTTTAAACTAACAACACCACCTTCTGCATATCCATATTTATCTAATACAGAGTCTACATACTCATTACTATAACCAGCACCAGTATATATTTTAAATATAGCATCTCTTCTTGCTTTCTTGTCAAAGATACCTTGTTCTGCTAATTCTCTTTCATATTTTTCTATCTCAGCATCATTAATCTCTTTTAATTTTACGGCTTGATCTACAGCTGTTTGTGCACCTACAGTTTTTAATGCACCTAATCCTTGAACTGATTCTGCTCCACCCTTAAGAGCCTGACCTGCTTTTATTAAAGCACTTCCTTTATCTGTCATTTGAGGCAGACCTTTTGCTATTAAAGCATCACCACCTTTAGTTAATCCACCTGATATGGCATCAGGAGCCGCAGCAAGTATACCTGTTCTTGCTATATCTTTTAATTTTGCTTCATCATCTGATGCTGCTTTTGTACCAGCAGCTATTAATGCTTTATACATCAAAGGATTGTTTGCAGAAAAAGCAGCCATATTTGCACCAAACATAGCAGGATTTATTGCAGCTGCTATAAATGGTACAGCAGGTCTTATTTCCTTTGGTATTATTTTTTTGATAGTTCTTCTAACTTTTTTAATGAATCTTTTTAATCCCATATTTTTCCTATGTGTTGTAAATAGCAAGCAGGCTAGCTTGTTTTATGCCTAGTTTGTCTAATTTACTTGTTTTTCCTAGATTCGTCAACAATCTATTATTCATCACTAGCTGCTCCTAATGGAGGCATAGCAGCTACTTTTATCTTAACGGACCTGGTTACATGCTCCTTTTTAGTGTCTGTGTCAGGGTTATTAATATCATCCTCTGCTTCTTTATCAGAGGAGTATTCAT
>Ga0160423_10000412_pt1 | contig 34751 bp, 26 predicted proteins | sample CRUFie14St8metaG_FD_108191 | JGI IMG/M metagenome (GOLD analysis project Ga0160423, IMG submission 108191) | Marine microbial communities from the Costa Rica Dome - CRUD Field 142mm St8 metaG | ecosystem: Environmental > Aquatic > Marine > Oceanic > Photic zone | place: Costa Rica: the Eastern...
TCGGAAAAATACCGACAGCTCGTTTACTACACCAGCGCAAGGGACCTTCTCGTTGAACGCGAAGGCCCCTCACTCCGGGAGGGAGCCTGGTCTTTGATCGGGGTTCCGGAATTTGAAGCGCAGGAGTTCCCTGCGAGAACAAAGGACCACTCATCTGACCAACTCAGTGAAATTATTCTCCAGACTATTAATGCGCTTCCGGATATCCCCGGAGTTCGGAGAGAGCTGGGTATGCTGGAAAAAATCATGCCGTCCAATGCAGCTTCCAAAAAACTCACTAATGCCAGCGAGCAGGACCTCCGCAGCATGTCTGGCAGCCCTGCCGTTCTACATCTTGCCACCCACGCCTTTCTTTTGCCTTCCTCGGAGCGAACCACCCTCAACGAATTGCAGGATTACGACCAAGCTCCGGATCACTTCTACCGGAGTGGACTCGTTCTTACCGAAGCCAAAAGAGCCCACTTCCAGCGCTCTCAGGGAGTCTCCGTCCCCTTCGACCGGGATGGAATTCTTTTCTCGAATGAGGTGAGAAGACTCCCCCTTGCAGAAACTCGTCTGGTAACTCTCTCCTCATGTGACTCTGGAATGGGAGAATCGGTTCGGGGAGATGGGGTCCTGGGCCTGAGGCGGGGGTTTTCTCTGGCGGGGAGTTCCGCGATTCTCCTGAGTCTCTGGCCCGTTTCGGACGAAAGCACCCCCTCCTTCATGAGGGAGATGTATCAATTAGCCCTTACTACCGACCGTATTGGCCAAGCCGTCTGGGAGACCCAGAGACGCAACCTGTCTAGTGTCGATACTACCGATGATGCCGCTCTCGAGGAGGCTGTTCTTCGATACGGTTGCTTCGTCCTCTGCCAGCGAGGACCGATCGAGCCCTTGGTGGCAATGCCGGAATTCAGGGAAGCCTCCCGGACCCGGTGGGCAATTCTACTCGCAGTCGCCGCAGTAGTTGTATTCCTGACCACAAGAAAGTGGCAGAAAGGATAATCTTTCCCCATCTGTGTCAGCTATCTGGAACTTGATAACTGAAAGCTAAGATTGGAGGATACCAGCATGTTCCTCCTCTATCGAACCCCATCGGGGATACGGCTCGCTCATGAGCGGGCTCTACGGGATGTTTCATTGTCCATTGATGAAGTATTCCGCTCCTCCGACCCCCTTGCTCTTCTGGGGCAAGCTTGGGAAAAAGGGGAGGCCTCGGACGAGGACTCTTCCCGCCTTCTGGCTCCGGTGGGCTCTCAGGAAGTGTGGGCAGCGGGAGTCACCTACTATCGTAGTCGCACCGCTCGCATGGAAGAGAGCGAGCAGGCTGGAGGCGATAGATTTTACGATCTCGTCTATGACGCTGATCGCCCCGAGCTCTTCTTCAAGGCAACTGCAAGAAGGATTCAGAATCCTGGAGAGCCGGTAGGTATTCGTTCGGACTCCGAATGGGATGTTCCCGAGCCCGAACTCACCCTTGCCATCAACAGGGAAGGGCAGGTCTTCGGGGCAACCGTAGGCAACGACATGAGTTCGCGCTCTATTGAAGGAGAGAACCCGCTTTATCTTCCCCAGGCAAAAGTTTACAGCGGCTCCGCCTCTCTTGGGCCCTGCCTCCTGGTCGGAAGCCTGCCCGGACCCGAAACCGAAATTAGTCTCCGCATCTCGAGGAACGGAGATGATGCCTTTCAGGGAACAACGACTCTCTCCCAGCTGAAGCGCAGCTACGAGGAACTGGCTGGCTTTCTTTTTCGGGACAACGATTTTCCTGACGGGGCTTTGCTCATGACCGGCACTGGCATTGTTCCCGACCATCCATTTACCCTCCAGCCCGGTGACATCATCCGAATATCAATCTCCGGCATAGGGACTCTGGAAAATACCGTCGCCATGGCCAGCGACATCCAGTCATCCGGGTAGAGATGAATCGCTAATTCGTAACCGTTCACCCATCATCGGCTAACCCACATCTGCAGAATTCTTCTCTCAGCAACGGGAACACTTCTGGAAACCTTATTAGAAACCGGACACGAGCCGGCTCTTCTCCCAATGTTCGATCCGATTCTTGATTCTAACTCCGAGGATATCTTCGTTATCCGGACCACTGCGTCTGGGCCTACGGGCGCCCTCCCCTTCACAGGATCATTCCTGCAGTCCTCGCCGAGCGGGGACGTTTTTGGATGGACTCAGGATGCTGGGATGGGCTGGGATCCCTCTTCCCTTGGAAGTCCCGAGTTTCTCATGCTTTCAACCTCAGGCGGCATCCGCAAGCCTGATGGTACTCCCACCGCTCTCGGTCTGCACACCGGGCACTGGGAGGTTTCTCTTCTCATGGAAGAGGCCGCAGAGGTATTCAAGTCCGCAGGAGCCATACCGTTCGCGGTATTTTGCAGCGATCCCTGCGACGGCCGGTCGCAGGGTACGACCGGGATGTTCGATTCCCTCGCCTACCGTAATGATGCGGCTACAGTCCTTCGCCGCCTTACCCGCTCGCTACCGACTGCAAAGGGGATGCTGGGGGTGGCAACCTGTGACAAGGGATTACCCGCCATGATGATGGCTCTTGCAGGCAACGGTCACCTGCCCGGCATTCTGGTGCCGGGGGGAGTTACCCTCCTCTCCGAGGAAGGAGAGGACCTCGCCAAGGTACAGTCGGTGGGTGCCCGGTTTGCTCACAACGAAATCGATCTCGAGGCTGCCTCGGAAACCGCCTGTCGCTCCTGCGGCTCGCCGGGAGGTGGATGTCAGTTCCTTGGCACCGCCGCCACTACTCAGGTCGTCGCAGAAGCCCTCGGGATGACTCTCCCTCATTCTGCCCTTGCCCCCAGCGGGTCAGAAGCATGGAGAGACATGGCCCGGCGCTCTGCTCTCGCCCTCCTGAACCTTACCAGAAACAAGACCCCACTTTCTTCCATTCTCACTGAAGCCTCTCTCCATAACGCCATGGTCCTTCATGCAGCGTTCGGAGGATCTACCAACCTGATCCTGCATGTCCCCGCCATCGCTCATGCTGCGAAATTGCCACGGCCCACCGTAAAAGACTGGCAACATATCAACCAGAAGGTCCCCCGACTGGTAGACGCCCTGCCAAATGGCCCTCACGGCTACGCGACCGTTCAGGTTTTCCTCGCTGGTGGAGTTCCCGAGGTGATGCTCCACCTCAGGGATCACGATCTCCTGAAACTTGAGGCCCCAACCGTCTCGGGAAGAAGTCTGGGTGAAAACCTGGAATGGTGGGAACAATCCCAGCGACGCCAGATCTACAAGGAGAAGCTCATGACTCTGGACAGAATTGACTCCGGGGATGTGATCAAGGCTCCCAGCGAGGCCTTTCCCAGTACTGTGACCTTCGTTCAAGGCAACCTCGTTCCCGATGGTGCCGTGGTCAAGAGTACTGCTATTGCTCCTGAACTTCTGGATGAAAAAGGGGTCTTCCTCCACGAGGGCCCAGCCCGGGTCTTCGTCTCCGAGGAAGCCGCCATCACCGCCCTCAAGTCCACAGGGGACGACCGGGTAAAGGAAGGAGACGTTCTGGTTCTCGCGGGCTTGGGCCCACTGGGAGCCGGCATGCCAGAAACCTATCAGGTGACTTCGACTTTGAGGTATGCCTCCATTGGAAAAAACGTTGCGGTCCTCACGGATGGCCGCTTCTCAGGAGTTTCCACCGGTCCATGTCTTGGTCATGCCTCCCCCGAAGCACTCGCCGGAGGACCCCTCGGCAAATTGCGGGACGGAGATCCCATCCGGCTCTATATCGACACCCGGAAGCTGGTTGGCACGGCCGATTATATGGGTGACCAAGAGGAATTTCTCAGTCGAGAAATTCATCCCAACCTTGCTCCTGACCCCCGGCTTCCCGATGACACCAGGCTCTGGGCGGCCCTCCAGAATGCCTCAGGAGGGTCATGGGGAGGAAGCGTCTACGACGTGGATGAGATCATCAGACGCCTCTCGGATTAGAGGCCGAAAGCCTGATCTCTCTCGAGCTACTTCCCATCGGTTCCCGCCGGCCGATAGAACCAGCTGGGAAAAGGAGCGCCTTTCCCTCCATCGATCTTACGATGGTAGAACTGCCTTCCTCGATCCCCCAGGAGAGGGATCGACATTCCTGAGGTAGCCCCGAGTTGAGAAAAGAGCCTCTTGTTCATCTCTTCCACCTGTCCCCTGTAGGCCGGATCATTAATCAGATTTTTCTGCTCACGAGGGTCACTTTCGAGGTCATAGAGCTCATCAACATCCCAGACCCCATGGTAACGGATATACTTGAAGCGATCTCCCCGGAGGGCATGCACCGTGGGTGTTTGCGGATAATTTCGTTCCCAGTAATACTCATAGAGCAGTTCCCGGCGCCATTCCACCTTCTCTCCAGAAGGAGCCCGAGCCGCAAGAGGAAGAAAGTTCCTCCCATCCATTGAGTCAGGAATAGAACTCCCAGCCGCTGCCAGAAGCGTCGGAGCCACATCAATATTAGCCACCATTTGCTGCACTTTTCCCCCGGACTTGAGCCCTCCAGGCCAGCGAGCAATCATGGGAATACGCATCGACTCCTCGTAGGCACAGCGCTTGTCGATCAGGCCATGCTCTCCGAAGAGAAACCCATTATCACCCATATAAATAACGAGGGTATTTTCCAGAGCCCCCTTAGCGTTCAACGCTTTCACCAGCCTGCCGACACTTTCGTCCACAGCAACAATCGTCTCACAATACCGTTTGTAGTATTTCTCAAGATCGAGATTCATGTAATAGGCAAATTCCACACCATGCCGCGAGTTACGCTGGTTCTGTACCCAGCGGGGCACATCCCGAAAGGCCTCTGGCTTGTCCGCCCACGTAGACGGAGGCTGGAAAGGCTCCTTCTCGTATTTGAACGCATGGCGATTGGGAGGAAGGAAGTCGGCGTGCACTGCCTTATGTGAGACGTAGAGAAACCAAGGCTTGCGATTTTCCGGTTGATCTCCTCCCGTCTCAATACGCGGCCGCATCCACTCCAGGGCATAGTCCGTGAGCTCGTCGGTAATGTAGCCCTTCTGCGCCACCCGAGTTCCATTCACATTGAAACCGGTCCGGTTGGCTTGCGGCACATAGCGCCCCTTTACCTTGAGGCCCTCGTCGAATGGCCAGTATACGCCCTGCCCCTTGAAACTTACCCAGTGATCAAATCCCCGCTGTTTCTCATCAGTATCTCCCATGTGCCACTTCCCCACAAAAGCCGTTTCATATCCCACCTTCTGCAGCAACTCCGGGAAGAAGGTCAGGTCGTCACGGACTGGGTGGTAGTTGTCTACCACCCCATGGTTGTGCGCATAGCGTCCAGTGATAATGGATGCCCGGCTGGGAGAGCAGAGTGAAGTCGTGACGAAGGCGTTTGTGAAATCTACCCCCTCCTGGAGAAGCCGGTCGAGATGAGGAGTCTCGAGGAAGGGATGCCCCTTAGCGCTGAGGGCATCCCACCGGTGGTCATCAGTGAGAATAAGCAGGATGTTGGGGCGGGCTGCTCCGAGCTCCACTGTTAATACTGTTAGGCTGAGGAAAAACAGGAGGGTCTTCATATCGACTTGTCGAATACACCGAAATCAAGGACACCTAAATTATTTCAGCGACTCGAGGGTCCTCAGGGCATCACCCGCCCAAGCCTTCCACGCCTTCTCGATCTTGCCCTTATCCGGCTTCCCATCACTTACGGTAAGAAGATAAGATTCTGAGATCTGTTCCCCCGGCCTGATCTCCCATGCCTTTTCCTGCGTTGGAACAACATTGAAAAAAATCGCTCCGTTGTGACTGCTCGGAGGCCAGGTTCTCAGACGCTGGGGGAAGTCCCGATTCTCCGGATGTATCAGGACCGTGAAGGTGGAAAGTCCCTTCGCTGTCGGCCCCCACATTGCCACCCATCTGGCCCGGGTGGCATGACTATTGGTGCGGTCCAGCCCCTCGGAGGTGAGATAATCACTATTGGTGCGGTCCCAATGGTGCGGCGCCCGATAGGCGAGGCCACCTCCGTAGCGATAGGCAGGAAGCATCAGGCTCTCGCTGCTCACGTTGGTCTGCTTGATACGATATCTCACCCGATTCTCCCCATCCACATACTCGACCCGGATCCCAAACTGCTCCTTGAGAACAACGGTCTCCGCCTTGCGCTGTCCCTTGTAGGCCACCTGCTCTTGCTCCACCACGAATCCAACCGAGGAGTCCTTGTCCGAACCCTCATGGAGAATGATCGTCTTCACATACCGAACCCGCCCCGTCCTGCCTCTCAGATTCCAGAAATCTGGAGTGTCCTTGCCATGCTTGGTCTTCACCCAGGCATGCCAGAGCCCGAGATGATGGTAATGATCCGCAGGATGAATACCAGTTACCGGCTCCCCATTCGGAGCGCATAGAGGGTGAATAAATCCACTCCTCTTATAAATGGGGTCTGCCTTCTCGGGAGGAAGTACCTCTGCCTTGTGGTAGGTCAGAACCATCACATCCCCACGGGTTATCGTTATGGCCTCCTCTGTCTCGGTCACCTGCAACCCTTCCGCCCCGCAGATAGGAGTAGTCAGAATAAACCCTAGGAAAAGGACTCGAAGATACTCAAATTTCATGATGGACCACCAAAACCAATTCTGAATCCCTCGTCAATATTGCCTCAGAATATGACTGCCCCAATTGGATGGGAAACGGGTTGAGACGCTCTGGCAGGCCTGCCCTGCGCCTCAGCATGACTCTCTTACCGATGGGCTCACAGCCGCCGCAGCAGTAAGCTCATTACGGGGAACCTTGCCTCCATGATTGCGTCTCCCATGGATGGCCTTAAAGTTGCGAGTCTTGAACATTCTTATCGTGTCTCCCGGCTCCCTGAACAACGGGAACACCAGTAGTGCGATACGCTGGGCCGCTGAACTCTCGGCTCTAGGTCACGAAGTACGAATGGCCTCTGAATGGGAGAGCGAAAATGTTGATCTCCTGGTCGCCCTAAACGCGGAGAAGAGCCACCGTGCCGTGGCACAGTGTCATAACCACGGCCAAACTCCAGTGGTCGTAGCCCTCACGGGGACTGATCTCTACCCCAGCCTCTCACCAAACTCTCTTTCCTCACTCCAGATGGCTGACCGTATCGTGGTTTATCACGACAAAGCGCTTGCCCATCTCCCTGAACATCATCAGATCAAGGCTCGTGTTATCCCCCTCTCTGCCCCCGACCATCCTGCCCTGAGGAAAAGCCCCCAGCAGAGTGGAAACGATTTTTTGGTATGTGTAGTCGGCCACCTTCGAGCCGTGAAAGACCCTATGCGCACAGCCCGGGCCTCCAGACTTCTCCCTCCTACTTCAAGAATTCGTGTCCTCCACGCCGGATCTATCCTGGAGGAACAATTTGCTGCTGAGGTCGAACGCGAGGAGGCAGAAAACCCGCGCTACAAGTGGCTTGGGCCTCTCGAAACAGAGGAGGCCTTCCGACTCATCGCTTCCAGTAACCTCTTCGCTCTCACCTCTTTGCAGGAAGGGGGGGGATGCGCCATGAACGAGGCGGCCGCCGCACAAATCCCGATAGTGGCCTCCCGTAACGATGCCTCCACCAGCCTGCTGGGAGAGGACTACCCGGGGCTTTTCCCCTTTGGCGACACGAAAGCACTCAGCAGCCTCCTCCATCGAGGCGAATCCGAACCCCACTTCTGCAGTCAGCTCCTCGAAAATGCCACAAATGCCCTGAGAAACTACCGGGGTGCCTCGCACAACGGAACTTGGAGCAGCATTCTCGAGGAGTTGTTTCCCTCCGCTTCCGTCTGATCAACTCAACCCCAGTCCTGGCCTCGGGGAGAATCGCCAGGCAGCACTGTCAAAGCGATCGAAGGAAGTGTCTGTCCCTAATTACCAGAAAACCCCTCCTGCTCCGCCGCGAGTATCCACATATAGGTCCCAACCACATCCTCCCCACAAATGACGGGAAGATTGGCCGCGTAAGCCACATTTTCAAACGCCCGCAGGAACCTCCGCCAACTGGCATACTCCTTGGAGAGCTGAAGGTCGCGATCGCTAAGTTTGGAGCGCTCCGCCCTCAACTTTGACCACTCCTCAAACCTTGGGTGCTCCTCAACCGCTGACACGAATTGGCTTTGCCTCTTCTCTTTACTGAGGAGGCGCACCGCTCCCGGGCTATACCTGTTCTCGAGATCCGGCCAACGGTTTCGGAGATCTCTCGAAAGCACTCCCCGCGCCGAATCGAACTTCTTTTTATGCGCTTTTTTCTCCTCCTCCACCTTCCGGATTTTTTTGGCTAAAGCTGAAACTCCATCTCGCGCCTGTGTCCCGCGATTTTCCCCTTTCAGATTGAGACGCCTGGAGAGCCCTTCCAGAACCGCTCTGTCTACTTTGCCGGCGCGCTCCAGAATCACTGAATATGGGGTTTCCAGACCCAGCAGGCCCTCCTCTTCTTCCTTTTCGGAATGAAGGCGACTGTGGACCCGCAGGAATGCTCCGCTCGTCTTAACGGGAATATCGATATTGCGGGAAGTTAGAATAGCGTACGCGTGCGCCTCCTCGAATGAGATCTTCCCATTCCCATCATAATCACAGTGACCCACCTGTTCATCCATGCGGGTTTTACCCCGCAAAGCCGCCCAGAAGTGACTGCTGAATTCATCATAGTTGGCTTCATTTACATCTGGGGTACATCCAGCCGCTTCGCGGTCACAGACCGTAGCAAAGAACCCACATACACGACGATCAACACTGTCTTTCTTCTCATCGTTCTCATCAAAGATGAGATGAGAGAACCCTCCCGCATAACACTGGACCATCACAGTCATGACTCTGACTCCCTCGGGGAGATCCGCTATCCAACCAGCAAGGCGGGATGCTTCGAGGGTCCGACGATTCCACATCCAGATCTTCGTGTTGAACTTATTATCCTTGTTCCCGCTTCGGCCCCCATGGGAGGTGACGTAAAGGATGAGTCGATCCCCGGACTCAAGCTTTGACCCTTCCTCCTCAAACCATCGCTCCACCGCATCAGGGCTTGAAAGATCCCGGGTATTCTTCAGCTCGTTGTTGCGATAATGATTCGCGATGCCCCTCTCTGATCCGAACAACCCCGCCATGTAAAGATTAGCTCGGGGCACCTCTCCACCTTCCGGCTCGAACTGGAGATCTGGCAAAGGCGAATTCCCATCCGCAAAATACAGGTCATGCCTGATATCGCCTCCCAACTTCTCGGCGCGGAGCTTCTCGAAGAAAATGACATTCCGCTCCAATGAGATCTGATTACCAGACGGAGAATAGCCTCCTCCAATGGTCAGGACGTGATCGCGAGCCGACAAATCGCCGATTGTGGCAAGGGCGAGGAACTTGAAGCAGAGCGAATATACAAAAGAAAGTCGATGCATGACTAAGTGAATCACAGCTTCGCAAGGTTCGCCCGGGATTTTAACAGAATCTTGTGTGTAGCGGTCAGACAGGAAGCGCTCTCAACCAGCGAGAAAGTGCCCCTAAGTGCATTTGCAGAGAATCTCAGCATGGAACCAGCTCTTAATCTCCGTTCTTGAGTTGCCGGGGATTGAGCCCGACCCTGAAGGAATGAAACTCCCTTTTGCCATAGTGGTTCTTCTGGGAACCCTCGCTCATTCATATCTTTTCTCTGAGGGACTGCGTAAGGGCCACGCTCACGACCAGGAGGCGGCGAAGAAGGAGCTGGCCGGAATTCAGGCCACCATCCCCGACCTCGAAAGCTGGGAAAAGCGCAAGGCGACTGTGAAGGCCGGCGTCCTGGCCGGGGCCAAGCTCTCCAACCTCCCAGAACGCACCCCCCTCAACCCACGCTTCGTCAAGAAACGCCTCCACAAAGGCTATCAGGCCGAAAACGTTGCAATCGAAAGCTCCCCCGGATTCTACGTCACCGGCACACTGTACCGTCCCACCGGGTTCAAGGGAAAGCTGGCTGGAATTCTTTGCCCGCATGGCCATGGAGGCCGCTTTCGAGAATCGCGCCAGATCCGTTGTGCGGTCCTCGCCCGGATGGGCGCTGCGGTCTTCCAGTATGACATGATGGGCTATGGTGACTCAAAAGAAGCTGGCTGGAACCACCGGGCTACACCCGAAATCCTCCGCCTGCAGACTTGGAACAGCATGCGCGCTCTCGACTTCCTTCTCACCCTGCCCAACGTCGATTCCAAGCGCATCGGAATGACCGGATGTTCCGGGGGCGGAACCCAGACCTTTATCCTTTCTGCCCTCGACGAGCGGGTGGCGGTCACTATTCCAGTCTGTCAGGTCTCTGCCCACTTCTTCGGTGGCTGCAATTGCGAAAGCGGGATGCCGATCCACTGGAGCGCGACCCACAAGACCAACAATGTGGAAATTGCCGCCTTGGCCGCTCCTCGCCCACAGCTTCTTATCTCTAACGGCAGCGACTGGACTCTGAACACCCCACGCGTCGAGTTTCCCTTCGTTCAGCACGTTTACAAGCTTTATGGCGCATCCGACAAGGTCGCCAATGCTCACTTCTCGGAGGAAAAGCATGATTATGGCCCCTCCAAGCGCATGGCAGCTTATCCCTTTCTTGCCAAGCACCTGCGCCTCGATCTCAAGTCGGTCACAGGTAAGGATAAGAAAATCGATGAATCGTTCGTCATTACCGAGACCAGAGATCAGATGATGGTTTTTAACGGAAAGTATCCGGACAACGCGGTTCAGCCTAATACTCCCCTGCCATGAGGGCCCTTTCGTCCCACGCTCCCTACCCGGAGCGACTCGAGGCTTGAACCGCCTCCGTGGAGCTCTTTCACTAAAAATACCATGAAGCTTTGCCTCCTCCTCTCCCTTTGCGGCCTCGTCGGACTCTCATCTCTTTGCCAAGCCAAATGGCCTTTCTTTGCCATGGATACGGGCACCAGGGATGCCGAGGTCAGGTCCTATGAACAGCAGGCCGCACTCGTCAAGGAGCTCGGCTTTTCCGGTATCGGCTACACCGGAGCAACCCGCATCCCGGAGATGCTGGCTGCCGTGAAGCAGCATGGGATCAGCTTCGCTCCACTCTACAATGGAATCGAGGTCCGCGACAACGGTGTGACTCACAACCCGAACCTCGAGAAAGCCATCACCGAGGCCAGTGGGCGGGAAGCTATCATATGGGTCTACGTAGGAGGGCGGCGACCTGCGAATCCTCAGGCGACCGATACTCCCGTCGTAGCGAAACTGCAGGCCCTCGCCGACCACGCTGCCAAGTCGGGAGTCCGCCTCGCGCTATATCCTCACGCCGGAGCCTATGCTGACCGGGTTCAGGACTGTATTCGGCTCGTAAAGGCCGCTAGCCGAAGAAACCTCGGAGTCACCTTCAACCTCTGTCACTTTCTGAAAGTGGACGGAAAAAATCTCAACACTCTGCTTGAGGAGGCCGCTCCCCATCTCTTCGTGGTCACCATTAATGGTGCAGATATGGGAGGGACGACTTGGAATACCCTTATCCAGCCTCTGGATACAGGCACTTACGATGTCCTCCCCCTTCTCCAGAAGCTTAGAACTCTAAGGTGGAAGGGGCCGATTGGCCTGCAGCACTATGGGATCCGCGGAAGCGCCCGTGAAAACCTCGGCCGATCCATGAAGGGGTGGAAGAAGCTGCTGGAAAGACTGGATACCGAATAGAGCCATCGAAGGGCAATTCGCTGCTTCATTCCTGCTCCCGACACCAAGGCGCCTCTATCGAAATAACGGTGGCTTGACCCCGCTGGAGAGGCGGCAAGAATCATCAACGTGCCCACCTCTGATTTTACCCAGGCAGGTGACTATCCCCGCAGCCCGCATGAAACTCTTGCTGGCTACGTCATTGCCGCCCGAACTCTCGACAAATGTCGCGCGGCGATTGCAGGCACGCTTGGGGAATACAAGTTTGACTGCCCACTGGATAATTTCTTTTTCGACTTTACTGGACTGACAGCCGAGTCCTTCAGGGAATTTGTGTCCACCGGTGCCGATGACGAATCGGTCGGACAATGGATCACCGAAAACGCCCAGCCGCACCAGCACCGCGAAATCATTCAGTGGAATAACGATATGCGGGCAAAGCGAATCTGCGAGCTTCCAATCCAGCTTCAGGAATTTCTCGAGGGCTATATCCCACAATGTGTTCCCGCCGATCATCCCATCTACGTCTGGTTTGATGTCTATGACATTGAAGAAGAACGGCGATCCTGAAAGCCGTGAAGGAGAAATTCAAAACCACTGGGAGTATCCATTCTTCCGTTACGCCTTTCTCTCTGAGATTAGTCGCGCTTCTGTTTCTTGCCCTTCTGCCCCATCTCCGGTCGATCGGGGAAACAGAAACCGACCACTGGGCGTTTCTACCACCTCGGAAATCCTCCCTCCCTGGAGCAATCAACCCTATCGACTACTTTGTACATGAACGCCTCAAGAAGGCGGGATTGTCCCCTTCGTCCCGAGCCCGTAGTCATACCCTAGTCCGCCGTCTCAGTTATGACCTGCGAGGAATCCCCCCCACTCAGGAAGAAGTGGAACGCTTCAGATCCGACACATCTCCTGGCGCCTGGTCGAAGTTGGTCGAGCACTTTCTAGCATCACCTCATTTCGGAGAGCGCCTCGCTCAGAACTGGCTCGACCTTGCCCGCTACGCTGACACTTCAGGCTACGCTGCCGACCGGACCCGCAACATGTGGGTCTATCGCGACTGGGTCATCAATTCCATCAACAGGGACGAGCCCTTCGACCAGTTCACTATCGCTCAGATAGCAGGCGACCTTCTACCTGGAGCAAGCGCATCTCAAAAAGTAGCAACAGGCTTCCACCGTAACGCCATGCAGGCCAAGGGGAACAACCCACGGAAGGAGGAATTCCGGGTTAAGACCGTGGTAGATCGCCTGAAGACTACTGGACGAACTTGGCTTGGGCTGACTCTGGAATGTGCAGAATGTCACGATCACAAACACGATCCCATCAGCAAGGAAGAGTATTATCAGCTCTTCGCGATCTTTAACAACGTGCCTCACCTCGGATCGGGATATAACACCCACGGTCCATTGATGAGCTTCGTCCCGGATAGGGGTAGTGAGCGCAGCAAGACACTGAAATCCCGGATTGCAGCCCTTCGAAAAAATCTACCAGACGCGAGCTCTCCAGAAGACCCGGCCCTTCTTGGAACATGGAGTAAAGGCCACATCGAGGCCGATCCCACCCAATTTGCGCCAACTGGCGATCTGACAATTTCTGCGGTTATCAGAACCCAGGAAAAAGTAGCCAATATCGCATCCAAGTATGACTGGCAGAGTAACACGCGCAGCTTCGTCTTTGGCATCGGTGGAGAGGCTCAGGAGCACAGCCGCCCAGGACATCTCTTTGCGTGGATCTCTTCAACTAATGAAACGTGGAACGGAGCTGAGATCCATGGAAGTATTCCTGTTAATGACAACATCGAGCATCATGTCGCAGTCGTTTTCGAGGCAGGGCAATCTCTGAAACTCTATATCGATGGCGTCGAAGATAAGGCGGCGCGACTGGTAGGCCGCATACCTCAGTCAATCTCCGTGAGCGCGCGACCCCTCGCCATAGGAGCAGGCTATACGAAATCGAGAACACCCAACGCGTTCGTCTTCAGAGAGGAACTTCATAATGTTAGAATTTACCGCAAAGCCCTCACCGACCCGGGTCAGGTCGGATCTGCAGGCGCTGAAATCCAGAAGCTCGAAACCGAACTTGCTGCACTGGAAAGCGAGCCTCTCAAAGTCCACGTCATGGACGAGCTCCCTGCCGCGCGCGAGACGCATGTTCTCATCCGGGGCAACTACAAGGACAAGGGGCAGCGAGTCTTCCCGGCGGTCCCCGCCGTTCTTCCAGCCATCGCCGGTGGTAAAAATGCTAATCGTCTGGACTTCGCCCGCTGGCTGTTCCAACCGGAACACCCCCTCACCTCCCGGGTAGCAGTTAATTATCTCTGGCAACATTTTTTCGGCAAAGGTCTGGTCGCGACACCCGCAGATTTTGGATTGATGGGTGAAAAGCCCTCTCACCCGGAACTCCTTGACTGGCTCGCTGTTGAGTTCGAAAGCAACGGATGGAGTCGAAAGGAACTCGTGCGCCTGATTGTAAACTCGGAGACATACCGGCAATCCTCTGCTCAGACTCCCGGACAGCGAGCGGCAGATCCTGCCAACCAACTGCTTGGCCGCATGTCGCGCTCTCGCCATGCAGCAGAGCAAATTCGAGACAACGCTCTCGCGATAAGCGGCCTTCTTGTTCACAAGGTGGGTGGACCACCGGTTTTTCCCTTGCAACCTGAGGGCCTTTACGAGGAAACCGGCCAGAACGAACCCGGGAATTCCAACTTCACCTGGAAAGATTCTACCGGGGATGATCGCCACCGTAAGTCGATGTACACTTACTGGAAACGCATGCTGCTTCATCCCTCTCTGGCATCTTTTGATGCTCCGTCGCGCCAAGTCTGCGTCACGACCCGCTCAGTAACCAACACCCCACGGCAGGCTCTAGTCACCCTGAACGATCCTATCTTCCACGAATGCGCCCAATTCTTCGCCAAGCGGATTACCGCCTCTCACCCAAGTAGCGAACAGCGTCTTGAGTATGCCTTTCGATCATGTCTGAGCCGATCACCTGATGCCGAAGAGCGCAAAATGTTCCTTACCTTTCTCGCGGAGGAGGATGAGGGTGCCGACGGATGGGTATCTGTGGCAGCGATCCTGCTGAATCTCGACGAAACGCTGACACGCGAATGATGTTTGACTCTGTCAGCCACGAGATAACCAGGCGGCAACTTCTTGGAAGTGCTCCCCTCGCTCTTGGGTCGTTAGCCCTTGCCTCCATGTTCAAAGCAGAATGCGGGAAAAGCGCAGGTCTTCATCATCTTGCCCCCCGAGCTCGACGAGTCATTTACCTGTTCATGTCAGGTGGGCCTTCGCACGTGGATACTTTTGATCCAAAGCCCACTCTGACGAGGCAACACGGAAAGGAAATGCCTCCGGAGCTCATCAGGAACCATGAGTTTGCAATGATCAAAGAGGATCGGCCCAAGATAAAAGGGTCTCCGTGGAACTTTCGATCTCGGGGACAGAGCGGAACCGAAGTCTCCGACCTCTTTCCCCACGTTGGAAAGGTTATTGATGAGATCGCAGTCATTCGTTCCCTGCATACCGACAGCTTTAACCACGATCCTGCAGTGATGTTCATGAACACGGGAAGCGTACGTTTCGGACGGCCCTCGATGGGCTCCTGGCTGTCTTATGGCCTTGGATCAGAAAACAGCGACCTTCCTTCATTCGTGGTCCTCGTTTCGGGCCAGAATCGCCAACCGCTTCTCGACAGTTACTGGGGAGCAGGCTTTCTCCCTTCAGAACACCAAGGCACGACCTTCCGTACTTCTGGCGACCCTGTTCTCCACATTGCTAATCCTCCCGGAATCAGCCGGTCCGAGCGCCGTCGCCAGCTTAATCTCCTGAAATGGATGAATCAACGGCGGCACGCAGCTGTCAATGACCCGGAAATCTCCGCCCGGATTGCCCAGTATGAGCTGGCATACCGTATGCAGGTGGCCGTCCCGGAACTCACTGATATCTCCAATGAAACAGACACAGCACGTGAATTTTACGGGGCGAAGCCCGGAGAAGCGTCTTTTGCCAATAACTGTCTCCTTGCACGAAGACTGGCCGAACGGGGAGTACGCTTTATTCAGCTCTACGACAAGGGATGGGATTCCCACGGCTCCATAAAGAAGGAGCACGCGAAACGCTGCCAATCAGTGGACCAACCTATTGCTGCTCTGCTGACCGATCTACGCCAGCGTGGGCTCCTCGACGAAACCCTTGTCATCTGGGGCGGAGAATTTGGCCGCACCCCGATGTCACAGGGAAGTGGGCAAGGGGCTGGCAGGGATCACCACCCACACGGATTCACGATGTGGCTGGCAGGGGGAGGGATTCGGCCGGGGATTGTTCATGGGGCAACCGATGAACTGGGCTACTTCGCCGAAAGGGACAAAGTCCATGTTCATGATCTCCATGCGACTCTTCTCCACTGCCTCGGACTACGTCACAGAGACTTCACTTTCTCTCATCAGGGCCGTAACTTTCGCCTCACTGATGAATTTGGAGAGGTTGTCGATTCTCTACTCGGCTAGATCCCAGACCCGCTTAGAACTCAATCATCTTGCTCCCATTCTGAGCAGACTCAAGACAGGCGTCTAGGATCAGCTGGGTCTTGAGTGCCGCCTCTGCCCAGAAGAGATCCGGTGTTCCTCCCAGCGCAAGGTCACCGAAATTACGGAAGAGCTTGGTTTCCTGGGCCGCAGGGTCGTTGCCACCGGGCTCAGGGACAAACTCACGCCGGAGATGCTTCTCCATCGTGAACTTGCAGCCCTCAATCACGAACTCGGCGTTGTTGACGTGAAAGTCGAGTTCCCCATCAGGATAGGGGAGAACAAGGTCATCGAGGCGAATGTTACCCTTGTCGCCACTCACGTGCAGCCACTGCTGGTGATTGGTCAGGAAGGAATTATAGAAAGTAGCCGAGATCCCGTTGTCAAAAAACAGCTCGGCGCTCAGCTCGGTCGGCACCTGATTCGGGCTATCAGCTCTTGAGGCACTGGAAAGCATGGTGGCCCGAAGAGACTTGGGCATCTCAAAATTCATCACGAAGAGCGTCGCCCTGATGGTGTACCAACCCAGATCCCCAAGACAACCTGCCGGCTCCAATTCACTGCTGAGCCGGATGTTTCCTGCCAGAAATTCAGGCGGAGCACAGAAACTGAAGGCCGAAGCAATCCGGGTAATCTTACCAACATTGGAGGGATTATCGAGGGCCGCACGCAGCTTGGGCATCCGGTCACTGTGCACATACATAATTCCATCCATGAACTGCACGTCGTTGGCCGCGCAGGCATCTGTCATCTCCATCAGATCTGCGTGGCTGACTGCACAGGGCTTTTCACACATCACGTGCTTGCCCGCGTTGGCTGCCTTGATGACCCACTCCTTGCGCAGGCCGGTGGGCAGAGGAATGTAGACCGCATCCACGTCATCCGCGGCAATGATCTCGTCGTATCCCCCGATCGCCCGCGGCACGTCTTCAAAAGGGACCTCGGCCTGACAGCCATCAATAAACTGCTGGGCCTTTGCCGCATCACGGCTTGCCACTGCCGTGACAACCCCATTCCCGGAATTTCTGATCGCTTCCCAGTTCTTACATGCAATCCCTGCCGTGCTAAGGATGCCCCAACGCAATGTTTCTGCCATGAGCCGGGATTTAGAGTCCTCGCAGACACTTGGCAAGCTTGCCGTTCTGGACGAAAGGTTGCGGCATCACTCCAGCGACACGATCGAGTGACGCTCCGCCCCAGTGCTATTTCACGGCCTCGGCCAAATAACCCTGCAACCGCTGCAGGACCTTCCCCTCTTTTCCCGCAAGGTTATGCTGCTCTCCCCGGTCGTGATGGAGGTCGAAAAGTTCTGGCTGCCTCTCAGGATTATTCTGAACCAGCTTCCACTTTCCTGCCCTTACAGCCTCCTTGCTGCCGAACTTCCAGTAGAGATACTCGTGGCTTTTCTGCGTCCTCCCCCTGAGCGCATTCACAAACGAAATACCATCAACAGGATGGGGCACTTCCGCTCCAGCCAGCTCACAGGCTGTTGGAAGAAAATCCCAGAACGCCAGCGGCTCCGAACAGGTTGTCCCAGGTTCTACCACCCCGGGCCACCACGCAATGGCAGGAACACGGATACCTCCATCGTAGAGATCCCGCTTGAATCCACGCAGGGGCCCATTGGCATTAAAGACCTCATGCTTGTGCCCTCCCTCAGAATGGGGTCCGTTGTCCGAGGTAAAGACCACAAGAGTTCTGTGATCAATTTTCAGCTCACGAAGAAGATCGACAAGACGGCCAACATCTCGATCCATCCAGCTAACCATGGCAGCTTGCCCCTTGCTCGTATTTTTCCAGTCCCGTTTCTCATAGATCCCGTAGTTTGGCACCTCCATCCCGTCACCGTGGACGCGACCCCCTTCATTGTTCGCATGAGGAATCGTCCAGTGCACATGAAGGAGAAAGGGCTCATCCCGATTCTCCCTGATGAAGCCGATGGCCTGATCAGTCATGATCGGGTGAGACCAGGTAACTTTTTGGGAAGCGACCCTTCCACGCGCACCCGGATGTTCAGAAATAACGTTACCGGCGAGAGGAAACTTCTTTTCATTCAGCCATAGGTGAGTGGGGTAGTAGTTGTGAGCCTGTCCCTGATCGAGATAGCCCATCCAGAAATCAAATCCATTCTTCAGTGGAAACCCACTTGTTTCCACACCTCCCATCGCCCACTTGCCAACCCCCCCGGTTCGATAACCTGCAGTCTTGAGAAGTTCGGCCACCGTAATATCCTCAGGCTTGAAGTGATAATTTGCGTTAGAGGATATGGGGGTATGCCCCATGTGCTTGCCCGTCCAGAGAGAGAGCCGGGAAGGCCGGCACACCGTACATCCCGCATAAAAATCGGTAAATCGCATTCCTTCCCTCGCCAATGCATCAAGCCGCGGAGTAGCGATGCTCTCCTGACCAAAGCATCCCAGATCTCCGTATCCGAGATCATCACACATGATCCAGATAATATTGGGTTTTGAGGGGAGATCTGCGGCCGAGACGAAACTAGAAAGAAACAGGGCGACAAGGAGACGGAACATGGCGCACAAGCTAACCACTTCTGGAATCGTGAGACAAGATCCCCCTGCAGAGACTTGCTCTAGGGATAGCTCGTCCTGTTCCCCCCGGAGCGATATTACTACTAACCCGCCAAATGCCGGTTACTCTACTTCATTGCGGAGTAATCTACTGGCACAAGAAGGATCGACTGAACCCCTCCTTTTTTGAGCAGGATCGGTCCGTCTACCTGAGAAGCCTTGCGGGCGGCCTCCCACGCCGGATCCTTTCGAAAGGCCTCCCACGACGCAGCACGAGCACTGTCATCCTTATGAGCAATAAGGTAAGTGAGGGTGACATCTGCGGATTGCTGATCTTCCATCAGGTCACAATACAAAAGGTTGGTAATCCCGTGCTTGGTAAAAAGTGCGCAGGTGTGATCGCGAAAGCGTTTGTTGATGTTGGCCCGCTTGCCCTTGTGAGTTGTGTAGGTCCGGAGCTCGAACAATCGATTGGGGTTCTCGGCCGCAACTTTGAGCCTAGGAGAGTAATCCGTAGCAGTGAGGAATACCCGGTCAATCTTGCGCACAAGTTTTCCTCCTTTAGTAGAATCCTTGTAGGCCGCCACCCACGCTGGATCCTTAAGAAAGGCTCCCCATGACTCTTGTGCCGCTTTACGATCCACATGTGAGACAATGTAAATCAATGCATTGGATTCGTTCTTCACAGGAACCCAATATCCGACATTCCGCATTCCGTGCTTCTCAAAAAGCTCACAGGTGTGGTCGCGAAATCGCGCGTGCAGAGCGTCAAGCTTTCCCTCGTTGGCATAGTATGTTCTAAGCTCAAAAATACGGTTGCTGTTTTCAGCAGCGCACAAGCTCGTTACCAGCAACGTCATCAGGGCGGCCATAAAGGTGAAAAGTTTCATAATGAGTCTCAGGATTTAAGGAACGTGATGGGTAGTAACGTGAGAGGCAGCTTGCCGCAATCTTTCGTCTCCTTCGATAAGGCGTTGTCCGGAGACGTTTATCTCTACAAGACTTCATCCATGCTCGCTCCATACCGGAATGTCAGCGAGTTAGCGCGTGTTTCCGCTTCATTCGACTCGTAATCATACCCTTTTTGATTCGGGTAAACGTAATATCCGATGAACTAAACACGCAACTTCAAGGTTGACGCACCCTGCGACGGAAGCCGATACTACTTGAAGCTGTCCAACTAGCATAACTTTAGCAAGAAACCCATTTCCATAGGCAACCCAACAGAGGGGGGAGAACTTCGGTTCTCCCCCTTCTCTTTTAATGCCGGCAGCACCACCTGATCCGAATACGAGTAGGACCAGTATCGAGTCCTTCTCTTACCGCTTCTTTGCTTTCGAGCCGCCGCGTGTTCCGAAAAAACTCTGTCCCCGCGCCAGATGCCCGGTTCTCCTCGCCGTATTACCTGCAACGGCATCGTTGCGCTCTTTGGAATCTCCTTGTGCCCGATTGGCCCTTTGTCTCTGGGAGCTTGCGCTCCCAGTCACCGGGGCCGACTCCCGGAGGACAACTCGCCTTGAACTCTTTGACTGCCCGGGACTCGAAACGATTGGAATCCGGCTTAGTCCGGTGCTCAGCGAAGAGGGTGCATCTCCTCGATCTGGATTCAGGACCGCCCCGGGACCCGGGGCAGGAAAGGGCATGATAATATCCGCAGAAATGAGCGCACCCCCTTCGTTGATGAGCGTCCCTCCTTCATCAACCCTCATCATTACAACCCCACCTAGTTGGTCTGCCTGAAGAAGGCCACTGTTACTAATGCCCGCTTCACTGGTGATTTCCACCATCTGCCCTACACGAACTTCCTGAGTATTTAGAACATTGCCATTAACGCCACCTGGCAAACGTTCTATACGGACAGAGCCTGCTGTCCCACCCTCCGGTAAGAGTCTGAAACTTTGCCCTCCAAAGATTCTCACCGACCCTGCAGGCGCAAGAATCTCGCTGCCTCCGCTACTACCGCCCCCGATAAGAACCGCAGGACCACCCAGGATCACATCCCCAGATGTCGCGGAAACTTTGCCTCCAAAAATATTGAGACGACTCCCGGGATCCGCGTTCATGAAGTTTGCACCCTCCGCACTCATGAGCTGGATTGAAGCCTGCGCGTCCAGGTTCTGAGTAACGATCGTTACCGATCCTGCCTCCACCGTCCCCTGAATATTCAGGCCTGTATTGGGGTGGGTGACAATCAGATTTCCATCCGGAAAAGAGAGGCTTCCCCCGAGAACCGCTTCCTGCCTGCCAGCCTGCTCGACGTGGTTCAAGACCACCCCGGCAGTGTCCGGACCACCAAGCCACTCGAAGACTAAGCTACTCGAGGGATCCTGTAACCCCAGATGGTCCCAGCGAATGATGCTTCCGGAGGTTAGTTGAATCAATGTCTGGCCTCCATTCACCTCATTGTAAAAGCAGGAGGCCGCTCCCAAGATTAACTCCGGATTGCCCGGATGCTGCTGATCACACAGGGGCGTTTGACCAGTCACACTGCCCTGTAATGCCGTGAAAATCCCGGCACAGGCAATGAATTTGAGGGATCGGCCTCCTGACCACATTTGAAGCACGGTATCCCAACCGGAGGGCACAGGAAATGATTTCCAAGTTTTTTGAACAGAATCACGAAGGCTCTCGACCTCTGCCATCGGAAACGGTCCTTGATTTAGCGAACAGGCACTGTTTCCTAGTCCCTTCCAGTGGGAAATTTGCTATGAATCGCTCCGGCGAGGTTGATCCTGAGTTCTTCGAAAAACTCTGGCGCGCGACATACCGCCGGGCCAAGAGGCCAGTCGAGGGCGTGCTTGTTGCCGAGGAAGCGGCGGCATCCCTCACCACCGAGATCTTCGAAAACCTCCTCGATCGCTACAAGTCCCGTCCTTCGGATGCTGAATTCTCGGCCGAAGCGATGGAGGGTGCCTACGATCACTCTCGCCATAACGTTTCATCCGATCGAGCTGAGCAGGAAGATCCTCAGCTGTGGCACGATCCAGAAGATACGCGCTACGAGCGGAACCTGAACCTCGAGCGCCTGAAGAAGAAGAACAAAGGGGGATTCTCAGATCGTGAGTGGACCGACCTTGACCCTGTCCTGCGTCCCCTCGGATTTCATCTTCTCCTGCGCAAGGGGCTTGGTAACCAGGACGCGGAGGATGTCTACCTCGAAACTTTTGCGGAGCTTGCCCGCGAGCGGGCCAAGGACGGAAAGGCTCCCATTGAGTCGATTGTTGTCTTCGAGGAAGTGATCCCTCTGTTTTCCAGGATGGTCCAGTTTCGGGCCATTGACTGGCGCCGCAGGCAGAGCGCACTGAAAAACCAACCCAACACCCAGAGTTCGTTCGAGGATCTTACCGAGAGAGAGGATGGCGCCATGCAGTTCGAAGACGAAAGCGCAGATCCCGGGCGGTCCCTGGGCGCTCTGAGTTTCGACGAAATATACCGCCAATGTGGGGAAATCCTCACCGAGTGCCAATGGCAGCTGATCTTTACCGTCTATGTCTCCCAGAGCGCAACCATGGGCGAGCTCTGCGAGGATCCTGAAGTTCTCGGTAAACTGGGCCTCGAACCCTCTCACTCTATATCCAAAAAACGCCGAATTCTCAATGAGGCGCTGGAGGAGGCCCTCGCGAAGCTACAAAAATGCCTGTTAAGTTGAAAATGCGTGAAATCGATTACGGTAGAAAGGGGAAAGGATGATGAAATCTGAACCCTCCGACCAGTATGAAGAGCTTAAAGTACTGCTCTCAAAAAGCTTTAGCGCTGAAGAAGGTGAGGACATCCCGCCCATCCCCGATCAAATTCGTGATCGTATCCAGGACCAATACGGCAGGAAAAGTGCTGCCCACGGCGCATCCTCCGCAAACCACGACGAATCGTTCATTGCGAGAATTTCGCGCCTCTTTACCCAGCCTCAATTCAGTGGGGCGATGGCTGCCGTTGCACTCATCGCAGTAGCCGCCTTTTTCCTGATACCTGAACGCGAGGGCCCAGCTGGTGGAGGCATGCGCGGAAAGCAAATAGTGGCTCCGGACCACCCGATCACATCAGTTGTCCTTTATGGCCTGACACCCGAGAAAGCGGAGGCCATCAAAGGAGTGCTCGATCCGAATGTCGCCGCAATAAAAGAGACAATTAGCGGAGAACCTGCCGCTGAAGGAATCACCATTATCATTAATGGAGAGGAAGGGACCATTGAGGGCTACTCCGGTCCAAGTTCAGAGGCGATTACAGCCGATCTTTCTTCCGATGAGTTCGAGGTAGGGAAAGTCATCAGCGAGATGGTCCAGAAGTTGCGCGACCGCCCGGCCCCCTGAACGAGATACTCAGTCAGCCTCTTAGGCAGTTATGGGCAATAGCCGTAGCCAGAAACCTTGCCGGAAACTGACAGGTAGGGGACGATAGCTCTCCATTATAACTCCGAGAGAAACCCTCGCTGGTCCACTGACCAACCCGACAATTCCAAGTTCTGGGACAGCATCTTTCCGCTCAATTCAACACCCCCTTCGATGTCATGGACTACGAACCCGGGTAGCATCCTTCCGTATGATTTTTCCATCCAGCCTGGATGTGCTATGTCTCCCTTGTGGATCACTGGGTCAGGTGGCATGGAAAAACTAAGCACACGGCCCGATGACTCGTGGGCCACGAAGATTCCCTTTCTCGCATCGCTTTCATTCTGCGGCCCCTCCCCAAAGAGATAGAGCGTGAGTGGAACCCCTGCAGCCCCGGCGACGCGGTGAACTTCACGCATCCGAGCCGTGCCGATAAGATCACGTAGAATGACCTTCTCTCTGGACAGAAGACCCAGTTCGGCGGCCCCGTCGTTGGGACCAAGGACCACAGCCTCGGCTCCGGTAATCGCCGGGAGCAAAAGGCCCCAGACCCGCCGCACCGCCAAGGGGGCCAAGGAGTCGATGGTTACCGCAGCCTTTCCGTCCCCAAGGTTATAAGGATCCGCCAACTGATGGGCGTTGAGTAAAAGCTCACCCCATTCCTCTTCGTCCAATTCATCCAAGGCCCGCCAATCCTCCAGCCATTGCTCCGCCCCGGGATGCCCATTGCCCAAGGCGGAGGGATCTTGTCCCTGTTCGAGAAGCTCCAGCACTTCACCCCAGGTACAAGAGCAGGCCTGGACACCGTTGACCCAGTGCAGTGCGCGGTGATCCGGTTTCCGTTGCCTGAGGAAGTCCTTCACCTTCCCGGCCGACTCACGCCGCCTTGCAAAGACGTCCCCAGCCAACAAATTCAGTTCCCTCCTGACGTCCCCGGCCCGATACTCTTTTGCGGGCCAGGCCTCACCAAAAGCCACTCGCACCCCAAACGGAATGGCCCTCGGTCTTTTCCAGAAAAATTTCCCCCTCTCAGCAGAGAAAATGGATTTCCAGAGACCATCAAGATACACCGGCTGAATAAGACAATCCGCCTTGCGGGCGATCAATTCCATTCCACGCTTGAATTCTCCCATGAACCCGCTGCGAGACAACTCCCCCTCCGGAAAAATGCAGACAACGGTCCCCTCCTTTACCGCCGCCGCTGCGACTTGAATCGCATCCTTGGCGCGTTTACTTGAAATCGGCACGGTGTCAAAGAGCTTGGCGACCTTCCCTACCACGGGTTTTTCAAAGTAGTTGCTCACCATCAGGAATCGTACAGGCCGTGGGCTGGCAGCAGTGAGGATCAAGGCGTCAAGGTAGCTGACATGATTCGGGGTCAGAAGCACGCCCCCTTTTTCAGGCATTCTTTCAGGGTAAATAGTCTCGATCCGGTAGAAGGCCCGCAGGGCGCTGAACGCTAGCATCTTCACGAAGGCCCGCGGGAGCAACCGCATGACGTAAAAAGTCACTCCGACTGAAACGGCGGCAGCAAGGAGAAACTGGACCTTCGGTGTCAGCCCGGCCTTGACCAGCACAGCCTGCAATATCACCGCGCCTGCCATGGCAAGGCAGTTCAGAAGCGCAGAACCCGCCAAGATATTTCCTCTTTGGTCGGGGTCGCATTCATCCTGCAAGAAGGCGTTGATGGGAACAAAGAAAAAGGCCGCTCCAAAGCCAGTCCCAGCAAGCGCCGTATAAAACAAGGCCGACTCCGGGACGGCAAACGCTACCCCAATGCTCGCAGCCATCATGATAATTCCTCCCAGCGGATTAAGCCCTAATTCGATGTGCCGCTTGTTGATCATGGCTCCCAGAATACTTCCTAATGCGATACCTCCTCCTGCCGCACACATCATCCACGACTGTGAGGTGGCAAAGTAAGGATCTCCGTCATAAAGATCCTTGGAAATTGTCACTGAGACCATTTGCACGAAGGCGCCAAATGCCCAGAAATAGGCAATGCCAAGTGCCGTGAGCCGAAGCGGCCTCGATTTAAGGAGCTGTCCAAGTTGCCCAAAGTGAGAAATGAGCAGCCCCTTGGTAAAGGGACGTTTCGCCTGCGCCGGAATCACATGGATCGAATACGCCATGATCAGCGTTACCACCGCTCCGAAACCGATGACAATAATTGGCAGAAAGCCCGCTTGCCAACCGTCTCCCAGACGCGCCTCCCTCCCTGTGTACCAGAACCCGATAACAATTTGCCCTGTCAGGATAGCAACGATGGTAAACATCTGCATGATCCCACTCGCAAATCCGAGGCGCGAGGACCCGACCAGATCCTTGATAATCCCGCTCTTGGCTGGACTTAGAATTGTGGACTGTATCGCAAGAAAAAAGAAACAAGCTACCGCAAGCGGAAAGAACTCGGTCTTGAAGCAGTAGAAAACGACCGCAAATACTCCCAGTTGTATCCAGGACGCGAGGCGGATGATTCTAGTCTTGGAAAAGGTATCGGAGGCCCATCCCGCTAGCGGCCCCAAGAGAATGAACGGCAAAAGAATCAGCAGGGCGAGAATGTGCTGCAGGTAATTTCCCCATCCAGCTCCGGCAGCCAACCAGATTCCCATTGGCAACAAAGTGAACTGCAGGGCCTTGTCATTGAATGCATTCTGGGACTGGAGACCCATTAGGCTCCAGAACGATCGCCAGCTACGGCGATCCGGTCCCGGACTTTCCGAGCCTTGCTTTTCATTCTGTTCTGAGGGTGGCACTTGTAAGGACGTTAACTTACACCTCCTCTCACTGGAAATCGATTCTCAAACCCCGAAGATCGATAGAACTGATAGTGAACCCTTCATTGGCTAACGTGCCACCCCACTGCGATCTAGGCGCCGGAATCTCGCTTCTCCGGCCCAGTTTGGACCGAAGTGCCCGGTAAAGGAGGAGGCTCGCCCTTTATTCGACCAGGAGAGAACACAGGAATTGACGCCATGGGCGCTTCAACCCACTTGGGGGCCTTGGGACTACGGTCAGCGAACCATCCCACCAGGCCCATCCCGATTAAAGCCAATCCCCCGGCCCAACCCAATGTCATCGGCGTCGCCATCAGAACGACCACAGGCGTGAGTAGCAGAGTGCCGAAGATCATCCAGCTGGGTTTGACTTCATAGTGATGCACGACAAGCCGGATCCGTGAGCGGGCCAGGGCCAGCCCCAGAATGATGTAGCAGAAAGCGACGGAAAGCCCATTGAGGTTAAACACTACCCCTGCTCTCTTGGTCTGAAGTGCTGCTCCGGTTTCTACGATATACAGGGAGATTAACATGGAACCCATGAACAGGAGCAACGTGAGAATACGCAGTGAAATTTTTTTGAAGGAGGACGCCCCGATTGCCCCAGCAGACATCATCGCAGAAAAAAGAACGACGGTCAGAGCCATGATCAAGTTGCGCCAGACATCAATACCTCCGATAAGATAGCGAACGATAAGATAGGGTAAGAGGGTGGAGGCTGTGAGAAGGCAGAGGCCCCAGAGCGCAAAAAACTTCCCACGCACCACCTTCCAACGTGAGAGCGGCGTCATAAGTAGAAGCTCGTGGTTCCCCTCATCGAGCTCCTGCCCCATCAGCGCAAGGCCACCCAGAGGCATCAATAGAAGACACACCACGCCGGCCACCAGCCAGAAGACCCCTGAGAACATGTCCCCGGGAAAAAAGAGCCAGAGATTAAGAAGCCCGGCATACTCGGTGAAGGTTTCGACCTCGTCCATCTGAAATTCAGTCGCGACGGCGACGACTGCGAGCAGGTGAATTCCAATAAAGGGGTAGATAAAAATACCCCGACGAAGCCCTTGCCGCAACTCCTTCACGGTCATGGGCCCAAGACGCTCCGGCAGATCCCGGGACTTGAACAAAGTCTCAGCCAATTCAGGCACGCCTCGTCTTAAGTCCGATAGCATACTGGCGCAATACGGATCTGAAATACGAACAGCGCAGCCTCCCAGCCAAAGCCATCACCATTTCCTTGTCGATTCGTAGACAGTCCACTCCCCTGTAAGCCGGATTCTGTCCCCCGCGTCGAACCTTGGGCCGACACAGGGTGGCAATCATTTCTCTTCCGCCCGCGTCACCTTGGGCGGATCCTGCCGAAGCAGGATGCGACTATTACCCGGGGATGCTGCGGGCGGGTAACCCTTCCCCTGTTCTGTCTTGCACTACGCGGGGTTTGCCATGCCTCCTCAGTTACCCTTGGAGCGGTGGGCTCTTACCCCACCTTTTCACCCTTACTCCCTGCCGAGGCAGGAAGCGGTATTTTTTCTGCTGCACTTTCCGTCCGAACCGACTTTCGCCGACTCGTCCCTCGCTTTCGCAAGGCGCGCCACCCTGTAGTGTCCGGACTTTCCTCGAGGCCCTCATCGAAACGAAAACCCCGCGATCACCCGGGAAGTGGACATGCACGGTAGACCGCGCCCACCGGAAACTGGAAGCCTAAAGTCAAAAAGCTCACCACCCGGGAAAGAAGACCCACTTTGATCTCATTCCCGAGACTAGCAATCCCGCGAAATCCCAATCATTCTCGCACCTTGTGAGGACTTATTATCTCCAAATGAACTCACCGGACGATCTCGTCCCGGTCGCTCCCCGGGCAGGCCTGTGCCTACGTATCATCGATCCCCCCGATGGGGCAGTGAATCAACGCTTTTACCGAGAGGTCGGCAAGGAATGGAACTGGAATGCATGTGCCGCATGGAGCAGCCGGCACTGGAACGAGTTTCTTACATCCAACCCCATAACCACCGTCGTGATAGTTCTCGATGGAGACGAAATCGGCTATGGAGAATTAATCAATCGTGACGGAGACGTGGAAATTCTCAGCTTTGGCCTCCTCCCCTCCTCCATCGGAAAAGGCCTGGGAGGACCGTCTCTCGAGCTGGTAGTGCGCTACTCCTGGACTATTGGAGCAGTAGATCATGTCTGGTTACACACCTGCGAACAGGATCACCCCAGGGCTCTGGCCAATTATCAACGATGCGGATTTGAAGTTTATGACACAAAGAATGATCCGGTGCCTGAGACAAGACCGGGGACCTGAACCGGAGTCGTATAGCCCTAAGAGGGTTTCAATCCTTTGCCCGTCGGCATGTTTTCACGCTCGTCGTTAGCGTGCCCGTCGAAGAGGGGATTCCGCAAAAGGCGAGGCTGAAAACCGGCGAGGCCCATCGGCGGATCGCCCACTCCATGGGTCGATTCCCTTCTCGGTAAACACCGCGAGTCCTACCACCCCGATATTTTGTGTCTCCCCGTGTTTGAGATGGGAGTAGGAGCCCCCTACCGGGGAAAACATGAAGGAAGCTACTTCCTCCTCACTGGATCGCCATCCTCTGATCTCAACGGTTTGTTCCGGAGCCAGAATGTAGCCGCGCTTGCGCAAGCTTGCGGGCTTTCCATCTACCACGTCGAGCCCATCCACACTCACGACGACCTCGAGGCGGGAGCGCGAATTATTCTTCAGAGAAATAGAATATTTCGCATTTCGGCGCCCCACTACGTAACGCTTTCCCTTCGAATGATAGCTTCGAAGGATACCAAATCCGCTCCGCATACCCCATTCCACCAGCCCATTGGCAGCTCGCTTGCGACCAGTCGAAGTATAGTAGTCGCGCCCGGTCATCTCAGCGACTCCCTCTTTGTCGTTGTAGTAGACGCTGGCGATGCCTCCATGCGGAGTATCATTGGATCGCCGGAAACTCGTGTAAGTCATACGCGAGGAGAGCGAGGGCCCCCATGCAGTCGCATAGCCTGGTCGCGGACTCGGCTGGCGAAAATATTCCGGCGAAGCGGCAAGGGTATTATCCCCCGGAGCACCCAACGTACGCGGGCTCGACGAATCACCAATTGGCAGAGTGCGGGATACCTCTCCTGAAGCAGCTCCGCGCGGCATCGAATCGGTATTCGCGCAGCTGTTCAGAAAAATCGGCAGCCCCACGCTCAGTCCCAAGAGAAGACCCCTCACCCCGTCACGCACACTGGACTCTTTCACCTTCATCGATGCTAGAAAAACAGCAATTCAAGGTGGCCGTCAATTATTTTGTGCTGCTTTTCCAACATTAACTATTGCAGGTTTTATAGCACTCCTCTAGGCTTCCCTCATGAATCGTTTGGAAAAGGGCCAAGTATCGCGGCGTGAGCGTCAGATTCTTGACATCCTTTACCGACTGGAGCAGGGCACCGCCAAGGAAGTGCAGGAAAACCTTCCAGACCCTCCATCCTACTCTGCAGTACGAGCTCTTCTGGCTACCCTTGAGGGCAAGGACATGGTGAGCCACCTGAAAGAGGGAAGGCGCTACGTCTACCGTGCGAAGTCACCCAAGAAAGCCAAGCGCACTGCTTTGGATAGCCTCCTTCGCACGTTTTTTGAGGGAAAGCCCGAAAACCTCGTGGCGGCTCTCCTCGATCCGCGCGACCAGCAGCTCAGCAAGAGTGAAATCGACAGTATCCGGGAACTAATCCGCAAGAAGTAAGCCTCCTGCGGCGTTCATAACTCAGCCCACCACAATGTCTCTTCTTGTCAGCAGCGCAGCTCTCTCACTCCTTGCGGGCGTGATAGTCTGGATCGCAGGTCGCAGAGACCCAGCAGAGTCTCCCCTCCTAACCTTGGGGAGCCTGGTGACCCTCCTTGCCCTTCCACTCCTCACCTTACTTCCGAAAGTCAATCTTGAGATGTCGGCCTTGCCGCTATCGGGTTCGCCTTCAGCCTCCTCGCCGACAATCCATTTTATCGCACTGGTCTGGGCCGGAGGAATGATCTTCTTTGCACTGAGAATACTGGTGGACTGGGGAGGTCTTCGCCAATTCAGGGCCGAATCAGCTCCTTCGAAAGATCCTGTCGTCGCCCAGGTTCTCAGGGAATGCAGCTCGCAATTAGGCCTCCGCCGTCGAGTTCGAACCCATGTGCATCCACAGACTCCTACACCCTTCGTAGCTGGGCTTTTCCGTCCCGTGATCTACCTCCCTGAGTATTGTTATCGCTGGGAGCGGGACACCCTTCGAATGGTGCTCATGCATGAGCTTGGTCACGTTGCCCGCCACGACCTCTGGACTAATCTTGCCGCACGATGTGCCTGTGTCGTCTACTGGTTCAACCCACTCGTATGGTGGTTGCGCGGCAAGCTTGTCACCCAGTGTGAATTCGCCTGCGATGCCAGAGTGATTGCCGCAGGGACCAACCCCAGTAATTACGCAAGTGCCCTTTGTGACATTGCAGAGGTCTCAGCTCTCCCTGCAGCAGCAATGGCGATGGCTGGACGGGCCCCGCTCCGAGCCCGTATCGAACGGGTGGTTCGCTGCCGCAGTAAGGGCCACCCCTTTATCGTCGCAGCGGCTCTCTTCATCACAGTGAGCGCTTCTCTCGGCCTTTCTGTCGTTCGCCTGTCTCCTGCCCAGTCAGCCATCTCTGTCCCGGGTATCGGAAACACCAGTCCATCAACGCTCTACAGTCCTGAGGAACTTTCTCTCAGGTCGAACGCTCGGGCTTTTCCTCTGGATTAAGTGACCTCATCCAAAGCACCCACTCAGGATCCCGGGAGCTTAGTCCATTATTGCCCTCAATTCACGAACCCGATCGACGTCGACCGGGTTACTGAGAATCCCATCCAGCTTGAGAGAGGATGCCACAATCAAACCGTCGGCATATTCAAGTAGATCCCTTGCGTTACTCACCCGGGCCCCGCTACCCACAAGCAGAGGCGCATCCGGACAGGCACCCTTGACCTTGCGGAGATCCTCTACTCCGGTGGGCTCACCAGTCGCAACTCCCGATACGATGAGCGCATCTGCAAGACCACGTTGAAACGTATCCCGCGCGGCCTCTTCGATTCCAAGATCCCCGATCGGAACTGCATGCTTAACGAGAACGTCTGCCCAGATCCCAACCCCAGGGCATAATCCCGCCCTTTTCCGTATGGTGTCATGAGCCTCGCCCTGAATGATTCCCTGATCCGCCTCCACGGCTCCTGTATGCACATTGACCCTGACGAACGCCCCCTCACAGGAAGCGGCCAGGCCAAGACCCGAAGAAACGTCATTACGAAGAACATTGAATCCGAGGGGAAGCTTACATCCCGCCTCTCTGATGGATTGTGCCGCTACCGCCATGGAGGCCACGGTCTCCGGCGCCACTGCATGCCTCCCAAAGGGAAGGTCCCCGAAATTCTCAATCATGATGGCCTGGGCTCCACCCTCCTCGTAGGCTCGCGCATCGGCAACGGCGGCCGCACAGACCTCGTTCATGGATCCCTCAAAACGGGGAGCACCCGGAAGGGGTTTGAGGTGCACTACCCCGATCAGAGGTTTGTCCTGCCAGTGCAGCATTTGGTTCATACCTTCTCTTGCCATGGAGAGCGCCTGCGAAAAACCCAATAATTTTCGCGATTCCAAATGTCCGCCCTGCAATGTAGACCCCCCTGTTCATGGTCATTCACACCACGTCCTACCCCCGTGCGGGGCTTATCGGGAACCCGTCGGACGGGTATCACGGAAAAACAATTTCTTTCATCATCCGCAACTTCTCGGCCTCAGTCACCTTATGGGAATCTCCCGAGCTGGAAATCCAGCCGGCGAGACGAGACGAAATGGTCTTCGAGAGTCTCGATGATCTGGTGCAGGACACCAGAAGATTTGGATACTATGGGGGCCTCCGACTGCTTAAGGCTTCGGTGAAGCGCTTCCACGAGCATTGCACACAGAACGCATTGCCCCTGCACGATCGAAATTTCACGATCCGTTACAGAAGTGATATTCCTCCCCATGTTGGCATGGCCGGCTCAAGTGCCATCATTACGGCCTGCTTCCGAGCCCTGATGAAATTTTATGAGGTCAGGATCGCGAACCCAGTCCTTGCTAATCTGGTCCTCTCTGTTGAGACCGAGGAGCTCCATATTCCCGCGGGCCTCCAAGATCGGGTCGTGCAGGCCTACGAAGGCCTTGTCTTTATGGACTTTGCGCAACAGCACTTCGAGGAAATGGGCCATGGCGCCTATGAAGAAATCGAGCCCTCCAGCCTGCCCCCCCTGTATATCGCCTACAGCCCTCAACTCTCTGAAAATACCGAGATTTTCCACAACGATATCCAAGGTCGCTTCGCAAGCGGGGAGCCGGACATCATCGACGCCATGGAAGAATGGGCCGGCCTCGCCCAACAATGCCGTGACCTTCTGTCCCAGGACAAAGGGCAGGAGATTGGACCACTCCTCGACCGTAATTTCGATTTGCGGAAGTCGATCTATCACATCTCGCAGGGGAACCTGGCCATGATTGAGGCCGCCCGCGCCGCGGGAGCCTCTGCTAAATTCACGGGCTCCGGAGGCGCCATCGTCGGGGTCTACGACGGAGAGGCAATGTTCGAGCGAATCCTCTCCAAGCTTACCCCGCTCGGGGTCAAGGTGCTTAAACCCATCATCACGCCCCAAGCATTCTAAGCGTTCTCCACGAGTAGACCACTAAGAGCTTCACAGTTCCTCCTTGCCTCGCTGTTCATGCCGCTTTCCAATATTGCTACAGGGCGTCCACGAGGACTCCACACTTTCCACTCTTGATCCATGCCTGTCACGAAAGCCGTTATCCCTGCCGCTGGTTTCGGCACCCGGTTCCTCCCCGCGACAAAGGCCGTCCCAAAGGAAATGCTTCCGGTGGTCGACACGCCCACGATTCAGTATGTCGTGGAGGAATGTGTAGAAAGTGGAATTACCGATATCCTCATGGTTATCGGACAGGGAAAACGTGCCCTTGAAGAGCATTTCTACAGCTCTAGGGAAGTCGAAAAACGTCTCGAAGAAAATGGGCAGTTTCCTCTTCTCGAGAAGGTTCGCCGTATTTCGGAAATGGCGAACATCCACTTCGTCTGGCAGAAAGAGCTCAACGGCCTAGGAGACGCTGTGTCTCATGGCAGAACCTTTGTCGGCACCGACCCGTTTGCCCTTCTCCTTGGCGACACCATCTTGATAGAAAGTGATTCCTCACAGCAGGTCCTTCAGCAGATGATGGAAATCCATGAAGCGAAGAATGCCTCCGTGGTCGCCCTCGAAGAAGTCCACCGGGAAAAAGTTTCCCGCTACGGCATCGCAGGAGGAACCAAGGTTTCCGACAATATCCTCGCTCTCAATCAACTCGTCGAGAAACCATCGCCCGAGGAAGCCCCCTCGAATCTGGCAGTCGCCGCCCGCTATATTTTTCAACCCGGAATCTTTGATTATCTCTCGGAGACCCCCCGGGGAAAAAACAATGAGATCCAGCTGACCGATGCCATGGCAGAAATGATGAAAGGTCATGAGATGTTTGGCTTCTGCTTCACCGGGAAGCGCTACGATATCGGCAACAAACTCGACTTCATTAAAACGAATATCGAACTCGGTCTGACCCATGGGGATATTTCTAAAGAGCTAACGGACTATCTCCGAACTCTCGCCGGGAAGCTTTAACTGGTTGGGCCTACTCTTATCGAGGGACACCATCCCCTTGCGATTCTGAGCAGTCCCCTCTTTACCCAGAAAGAAGCTCTGATAAATTTCAGAGGTGAGCCGATCCATCATCGCCAAGTTCGTTAGCGCGATTCTTCTCACCGGGGCTGCCTTTGGTGCGCCTGAGTTCACCCGGGATATCAGGCCGATCCTCGCTGATAAATGTTTTGCCTGTCACGGCCCGGATGCCAACACCAGAAAGGCAAAACTGCGACTCGACACCCATGAAGGTGCTCTCGGAGAGCGTAACGGCGCACAGGCTATCGTGCCCGGCGACCTCGACAACAGTGAGGCGTGGATCCGGATTCTTTCTCAGGATCCAGACGAGGTCATGCCGCCCCCCGACTCCCACAAGAAGCTTTCCGCCGCTGAAAAAGACCTCTTGAAAGAATGGATCCTTCAGGGAGCAGTCTACGAGGAACACTGGTCTTTTATTGCTCCTCAAAAATCTCCCGTTCCGGAGGGCGCCCGCAACCCCATTGACTTCTTCTTGCAACGTCGTCTCAAAAGCGAAGGACTGGAACCCGCCCCTCTCGCCCAGCCTGAAACCCTCATCCGGCGAATTTATCTCGATCTCATCGGGCTCCCCCCTCGTCCCGAGGAAATCGACGCCTTCCTCGCAGACCCGTCTCCTGAAGCAATCGAGCAACTGATTGAAAGCCTGACGAAGCGCCCGTCCTATGGCGAACATATGGCACGTTACTGGCTGGATCTGGCCCGCTATGCGGACACCCACGGCCTTCATCTCGATAATGAGCGCTCCATGTGGCCCTACCGGGACTGGGTGGTACGGGCATTCAACCAGAATATTAGTTTCGCAGAATTCACCCGCTGGCAACTAGCCGGAGACTTGATACCCGGCGCAACCCTCGATCAGAAAATCGCATCGGGATTCAATCGGTGCAATGTCACCACTGGAGAAGGCGGAAGCATTAACAAGGAATGGATCTACCGCAATGCGGTTGAACGAACTTCCACGACCGTGGAGGTTTGGATGGGATTGACCGCCGGTTGCGCAGTCTGCCATGACCACAAATTTGACCCCATTTCAACGAAGGAATACTACTCCATGTATTCCTTTTTTCACAGCACGGCCGACCCGGCTCTCGATGGCAATAAGCTCGATACCCCACCTGTCATTCAGGTGCCCGCCCCGGGTGCTCAGCCAAAGCTGGCTGAGCTGGACACCAAAATCGCAGCTCTCGGAAAACGTATCGCCGAGCTGGTTCAATCTATCGATTACAAGGACCCAGCAGGACTTCCGGAACCACCGAGCCCCGCCGACAAGA
>Ga0160423_10000413_pt1 | contig 34628 bp, 27 predicted proteins | sample CRUFie14St8metaG_FD_108191 | JGI IMG/M metagenome (GOLD analysis project Ga0160423, IMG submission 108191) | Marine microbial communities from the Costa Rica Dome - CRUD Field 142mm St8 metaG | ecosystem: Environmental > Aquatic > Marine > Oceanic > Photic zone | place: Costa Rica: the Eastern...
ACGCCGTTAATCGCGCAGGGTGAGATATTCGGCATCGCTGTGCGCGGTAGCGTCGCCCCAGTAAACCTTGGTGTGGTCTGTGGCGCCTTCTTGTTCGGCATCGGCATGCAGTTGGGAGGAGGATGTGCGTCTGGCACGCTATTCACCGCCGGCGGCGGCAACTTACGCATGCTGGTCACTCTGGCAGCGTTCATCGCCGGTTCAGTTATCGGCTCCTATCACTGGCAAAACTGGCAGGGCTTACCCGGCTTTGAACCGATTACGCTATCCGGTCAGTTCGGTGTCACCGGCGGGATTCTGATCAGTCTGCTACTTTTTGCCTCGGTGTATCTGACTGCAGCGGCCTATGAGAGACACAGGCATGGCGATGTCGTGGTAACCACACATGTCACTTCTTCCTCTTTGCTGCGAGGCCCCTGGCCGCTGTTGGCCGGAGCGCTCGCACTGGCTGCAGTGAACGTGGCAACTCTAATACTGGCAGGACGACCTTGGGGGGTAACTGCCAGCTTCGCTCTGTGGGGCGCGAAGATACTTGGCACGTTTGGTGTCGATATCTCACACTGGGCTTACTGGGCACGACCTGGGCTGAGTGCGGCATTATCAAATAACGTGTTTCACGATATTTCTTCTGTAATGAACTTCGGCATCATACTGGGAGCACTGTTAGCCGCTAGCCTTGCCAATAGGTTCTCACCGTCTTTTCGCTTTTCGGCAAGGTCCTTGGTCGCCGCGGTGTTGGGAGGATTACTTCTTGGCTACGGTGCTCGAATCGCCTACGGCTGCAATATCGGCGCCTATTTTGGAGGTATTTCTTCCACGAGCCTGCACGGATGGCTGTGGTTTGCGGCGGCTTTTGCCGGCAGCAGCCTTGGCATCCGACTCAGACCATGGTTCGGTTTACACTGAGCGCAAAGCGGCTATTAACGACATAGACACCATGAAACCGGTCCCGCCTAAGCGTTCCATCCTGAAGGGCGACCTTTTTCTTCAACAGGGTGAACAGCAATCATTTTCTCAAAATCAGATTGCGCTGCTGGGCGCGATAGTCAGCGCCGGATCAATCAGCGGTGCAGCACGCCTCATGAGTATCAGCTATAAGACTGCCTGGGATCGGATTGACGCCATGAACAATCTTTCCACCAAACCACTGGTGATTCGGTCTGCAGGAGGGGCCAAGGGAGGCGGCACAGAATTAACTGAATTTGGACAACAGGTGCTCTCAGGCTTCAACGCCTTACAAGAGGAACATGCGGAATTCGTAGAACAGCTCAGCAAGAAAGTGCAGCATGTAGAGGATGTCGCTCAGTTCCTGCATTCGGGGCAGCTGAAATCCAGCGCGAGGAATCAGTATCGCGGTCGCGTCACGCGTATTTCCCGGGGCGCTGTGAACAGCGAGATTGAATTGACTCTGAGCGATGCAATCAGCCTTATTGCGATAATCACCAACGACAGCGCAGAGCGCATGGAACTGAAACAAGGCTGCGAGACTCTGGCGCTGATCAAGTCCTCCTGGGTATTACTCAGCGAAGATCTTGCTATCAGGACCAGCGCCCGAAATCAGCTACACGGAGTGGTGAGCCAGATCACGCGAGGCGAAGTGAATGCAGAAGTCACTCTGGATCTGGGTGATGGGAAAACCATAACGGCCATGGTTACGACCCCAAGCATTGAAGAACTTGAACTTACGCTCGGCAAGCCTGCCTGCGCGTTATTCAAGGCATCTTCAATCATCTTAATGCGGGCATGAAGTCCAACGCGCGATTTTGATCAATGCAGGACAGCCACAGATTTAATCTGCACCCAGAGCCGCTGATTCTGGTAAAGCCTGAGCTGAGACGCCGACTTTTTCGAAATTCGCGCCAGTAACACGGCTTCCCCCACCGCCAATCGTACCAGCAGCATAGCGCGGTCTGTATCATCCGCCATACCAATCACCGTTGCCGGTAACCTGTTCAAAATGCTGCTTGCCTGCTCATCGGCAAGAGATAGGCTGACGTCTCGAGCAAGAATTCTGATACGAGCGCATTGGCCAATCGATTCCCCGCTGTCCCTGAGCCATAAGTGACCGCCGATAAAATCCACCCTCAACAGCTGCCACTGCGAGTCACGCTCAGTGACAATGCCCTCCACCACGGCTCCGGCCTCCTCACCCAGCATCCTCGGCACATCTGGCCGCGTCAGGACTTCATCGACCGGACCGCTGGCCTTAACCCGGCCCTTTTCCATGATCAACAGATCATCTGCCAGACGGGTAACTTCATCTAACGCATGCGTGACATAAATTATGGGAAGATCCAACTCCGACTTAAGGCGATCGAGAAAAGGGAGGATCTCCCGCTTGCGCGTCTGATCCAGAGCAGCCAGAGGCTCGTCCATCAGCAAGAGTTCTGGCCTGATCAGTAAGGCTCGGGCTATGGCTACGCGCTGGCGTTCTCCACCGGACAGCTGAGCGGGTTTCTGCGGCAGCAATTGATCAATTTCCAGAAATTCTGTGATCCCTTGGAATTGCTCGGAGCCGAGTCTCTCAGGCGCCCGTTTGCTTGCAAATTCCAAGTTGCCCGCAACGCTCAAGTGCTCGAACAGGCTTGCCTCCTGGAAAACGAATCCGACCGGACGCTGGTGCGCCTGCAAAGAACCTCTTTGATCATGCCACGCTATCCCGTTGACTCGCAGCACTCCGTTGTGGATCGGCTGCAGACCGGCCAGCGCCCGCAGCAGAGTGGTTTTGCCGCAACCGGATGGTCCAAAAACCGCGGTGATCCCGTGGGCGGCAAGCTGCTCATCAACGACAAGCTCAAAGCGCGGCGCTTCTGCAGAACGCCGGGGAAATGAAAGCTTTACGCTGAAGTTGGCTTCTATCGGCTGGTTGTGACCGGGCGCTGTGTTCATAACAAAGGCATCATTCAGCTGCGAAGTTGCAGGCTGCCCACGGCTGCCTTGTCAGAAGTCAGGTAAAGCAGGAGCAAGATGAGGAACGAAAACACGATCATGCCCCCTGCCAGCAAGTGGGCCTGCGCATAATCCAGCGCCTCGACATGATCATAAATCTGCACCGAAGCGACGCGGGTTTCACCGGGGATATTGCCCCCAATCATCAGCACCACACCAAATTCCCCTAGAGTATGCGCAAAGCCCAATACACTGGCAGAGATGAACCCGGGGAACGCCATGGGCAGAACAATATGGAAAAACCGATCCCAAGCATCCGCCCGAAGGGTCGCGGCCATCTCCAAGGGACGTTGCCCGATGGCAGCAAACGCATTCTGTAGCGGCTGCACAACGAACGGTAAAGAATAACACACGGACCCCACCACCAGCCCCGAGAATGTGAAAGGCAGCGTTACGAGGCCAAGAGATTCAGTCAAACGCCCGACCGGCCCGGTCGGGCTCATGGCCATAAGTAGATAGAACCCCAGAACGGTAGGCGGCAGAACCAGAGGCAAAGCAACGATCGCCGCAACGGGGCCTTTTAGCCAAGAACCGGTCCGCGCAAGCCACCATGCCAGCGGCGTGCCCAAAAGCAGCAAAATGCAAGTTGTCACAGTGGCCAGTTGCAGACTGAGACTGATCGCGGCCCAGTCGGCTGTGCTTAGAGGCATGATCTCTCCTTGAAGCTGAATAATTTCGTTATATAGCATAATATATAACGTTTTACAAAAATTAACGTTGTAATATCAGTATATTAGAATTAGCCTAATAACGCTCACGCCCCGAAAAGAATTGATATCATGTGCAAGCCAAGTTCAATGGATTCGTAGTATGTCAATGACGCTTCTCAGTGTTGGCTATGCCACCAAACCTCTGGACGCGTTCCTGAAACAACTCGGCCAGTACAACATTGACGTCATCGCCGATATTCGATCTGTCCCCTACAGCAGCGCATTTCATGACTACGCCAGAGAGCCCCTGCAGCGGATTCTGACAGCAAACGAGTTGCACTACGTTTACCTGGGTAAGGAACTGGGACCCCGCTCACACGACCCCGGGCATTATGATGAGACGGGACAGGTACAGTTTGATCGCCTGAGGCGGGGACCGGATTTTCTCTCAGGTATAGCGCGTTTACGCAATGGCCTCAGTAAAGGACACAGAATTGCACTGATGTGCGCAGAAAAAGATGCCGCATTCTGCCACCGCAGTCTATTAGTCGGCTATCACCTGCTACATGAGGAAAATCTGGAAGTCCAACATCTGACCTTCAGCGGTGAGCTGGAGTCGCAGACTGCGCTCGAAAAAAGACTGATTTCCATCCATCAACTGGAACAGGATCTCTTTCTGGCTAAGGGAGAGCAAGCTGCCGAGGCTTACCGGCAGCAATTGATCAAACACAGCTACCGCAAGCCTGAAGCCACTTAGCGTTTCCGCCGGAGTATTGCCTGCCCGCGCTCGCGAGGTTCAGACAGGCCAGGCTTCACTCCTGATCGGCGATTCGATAACGCGCAAACCATGCAATAATATTGTCTACCTTGGCGATTTGGTGAGAGGGTCGAATGGCAATTCCATGGGATGCCTCTGGCACCCGTACCATGGCTGTATCGACCTGCCGCAATTTTAGCGCCTGAAAATACTGCTCAGTCTCAGCAATCGGCGTGCGATAGTCTGCCTCTCCCGTGAGCAAAAGAGTGGGGGTAGTGACATTCCCGACAAGTGACAGTGGTGAGCGGGCCCAGTATGCGTCAAAATCTTCCCAAGGTGACTGCTCGAACCAGTAGCGGGTCACCCCCTCCGGAATATCGCTGTACAAAGCATGGCTTATCCAATTAATCACCGGCTTCGCAACCGCCGCCGCGGCAAAACGATCTGTGTTACCTACTATCCACGCAGTCAGTACACCGCCACCGGATCCACCAGTCACGAAGAGCTGCTCCTCGTCAATGAAACCCATGTCGATCACTGCATCAACTCCCGACATCAGATCGTCATAATCCTGACTGGGGTAATTATGATGAATCTCATTAGCAAATTCGTAACCATAGCTGGTGGACCCTCTCGGGTTAATATAAAGCACAACATAACCAGCTGCCGCATAGAGCTGGACTTCCGTTGAAAAATGAGGCCCATAGGCAGTAAAAGGCCCTCCATGAATTTCCAGCAGCAATGGATACTCCTGCGCCTCGTCGAATCCTGGCGGGGTCACCAGCCAACCATAAATATCATGATCACCTACTGAGGAGCGCCAGCTGATTTCTCTCACCTCGCCAAGCGTCTTATGGTCGAGAAGGTCGGCGTTGAGGTCGGTGAGGCGAATCGCGGTGTCATCATGCCCCAGTGCCACATCTGCCGGACGTTGCGGTCCACCTGCTGTATACGCATAGGCACCATTGCCTGCTACGGTAACGCTTCCGCTTGTATAGGGGCGCGAGATGCCCGCGCTGCCAACATCAGAGACAAGCGGACGCAGGTTACCTTCCATGTCCACAGAGGCGATCTTGCGCTGACCGAAATCATCAAATGAGATCAACAGCTGGCTGGAGCTCCCTGCCCAATCGACCGAGTCAATCGACCTGTCTAGGCCCCCAGTAACCTGCGTGATCTGTCCATTGTTCAGATCAAGAATACTGACCTGCGCGTTGTGATAACCCATTAAACGGTCTTCATAGCCCAGGTATGCCAGGCGACTTCCATCGGGAGAGAGGCTGGGTGCGTAATCCGGCCCATGCCGATCGGTCAACTGTCGCATTTCTCCTGTACGGGTATTCAGCGACCACAAGTCACTGTTACGCGCGCGCTCTCGCCAGTCTTCATTACGATTGGCTGAGAAAATGATTTCGTTCCCGTCAGGCGTCCAGTCTAACTTACCTCCATGATTAAACTCGCCTTGGGTAATCTGCCGCGGCGTGCCACCGTCGGCCGGCAGCAGGAAGATCTGAGAATACCCGGACTCGAGGTAACCGCGTCCGTCAGCACGATAATTTAGATTACTGATTACTCTGACTCCCGGCGCCCAATCAGCACCCTTGGGCCTGGCAGGCGCAGTCGCGAGCTGATCCGGTTCAGTGGCAACTATCGCTGAAAAAGCAATCTGGGAATCGTCCGGTGACCAGGAAATCCCTCCCGGTGCGTCCTGCAGATTACTCAACAGCGCCGTCTGTCCGGTGTCCATCCAACGTACATAGAGCTGCGGCCCCCTGCCCTCTGTGCTGGACACATAGGCCAGACGGTTCCCGTCATGAGACCAGCGTGGGCTAGAATAAGAGGCAGTGCCCGATAAGAGAGGCCGGTGATCAGCGCCGTCCGAACTGACCATCCAGATATTGCTGCGGGCACGATCAGTCATGATGTCATTGGCGGTTCTCACATAAGCAATCTGGCTTCCGTCTGGCGAAATCTGAGGATCCACCGCAACTTCCAGTTCAAAGACATCTATATTAACGAAAGTATCAAAGCGATCATCTGCACTCGCGAAAGCGCCCAACAGTGCAGAAATTGTCAGCAGGATATGCCGCGTCATAAGAATCTCCGAAAATTCGCTCGCATCGCCGAGCGAAGCTAATAATAATGCTGTTCAGACAGGCGCACCTGCCTTTAACGAAAAGAGCCCAACAGGCAGCGTGGCCAGTTGGGCTCTGAGACAAATGTTTGATTCAGACCGTTAGTCGTCGTCAGAACCGATCTCTTCCTCTAGTTCCAGGCGCCGGGCGCCGGCCAGCATGCCGGGCATCGCATGGTTACCCTCATGACAGGCATACTCGTACATGTCGCCTTCCATTTCATGAAAGCTCAACTCCGCTGTCCAAGGCTGTAGATAGAGGCTTTCGTCCTCTACAGTGAACTGGTAGACGATCTCTGTGTCTGAGTATCGCTCAAAGCGCTCGACAATGCGGCCTTGCGCGGTTATCGGCACAGAGCTTTCAGCCATTTGTTTCGGGTTGATGTTGACGGTTTCCACCAGCAGCATACCGTCCTCATACCAACCAACTGAATCTCCCAGCCATTGCTTGAGAGCGGCAGGGCGCCGATTTGCACGAGCCTCTTCAGCTGAATCGAACACTGGAATAATGCGGGCATCATGAGCCATTTCGACAGCGATCATTACATAGTCATCTGACTGCACGATTTCATAAGTGCTGTTATAAAGGGTGCCCATCATTCCCGGGCCGGCCGTGTTGCCAAATCCCAAGAGGCAGCGCTCAGCCAGTGGAAACGCCTCCGGACCGTCATCAACTCCAACGCCGGTCAGATAGCGGGCACCATAGTTACGCACATCCCAATCCGGCTTGGGTTGCTCAACCCGTGGAATGCGACCATTGGGAGGATCAATAACATAAGAGGTCCTGAACTCTCCCTTTACGAAGGCTAGGGTAGAGCCTGGATCGGTCCAGAATAAGTTGTAACCGCGCAGACCGAAATCCTGCGCACCCGCCGGCGGGGCACCAGTCTCGGGATCGACTGCCGGGCCATTTTCGATATTTTCTGCAGAGATACCCGCCAAGCCCATACCGGACACCAGTTGTGCCGCCTGCTCAGCATTGACTATCAGGTCTTCCACGCCACGTGGCCGGGAAAGACTAGTGCGGGATGCATTAGTCCAGGTGCCAGTCAGTTCAGGGCGCTCCTCTCCCTGAGCTAAGCCTGAGATTGAGTGGCTCAGTAAAAAGCCCAGAACCGCGGTTCCCAGAAACAGCTTCTTGCTGCTGATCATGCCAAAACCCTCCTGATGACAGGCAGCCAAGCTGCCTTGATTAAATTGTGCATACGCGGGGATTGTACTCCTTCTTCACCGGCTTATCTCCCCATTTTCTGCTGTGGGGGACCTGGTGCAAACCAGTACCCGGGTGTTGAATTTACAGGCCATAAGTGGATACTCTAGCGCAGACTCTTAAGATGTTTTCTAAATTAAAGGGGCCAACATGAACCGTGCAGACCTAACAATGCTGATTCGTCAGTGCTTATGCGTGACCTTTTTTGTCGTGGCCAGCCTAGCTGCTTCAAATGCAACTGCTCAGAGTGAATGGGTCACTATGATCGACGGAACTGAGGGAATTGAAAATTTCACTCCGCTGGGAGATGCGAACTGGACTGCCGAGCTGGCTTCAATCCGCGCGACCCAAGGCAGCGGAGCCTCTTGGCTGGTCAGCAAACAAAGCTACGAAAATTTTGAAATTCGGGTCGAATTTTGGGCATCACATGATGCCAACAGCGGTATTTATCTTCGCTGTCAGAACCCCGAGCGGATTACGGATCGCGACTGCTATGAGGCCAATATCTTCGATCAGCGTCCTGAAGCCGCTTACGGCACAGGAGGCATCGTACATGTGGCGCCAGTTTCTGAGCCCTTACCTAAAGCGGGCGACCACTGGAACATCTACCGAATTGTGATGAATGGCGACCACCTCATTGTGGAATTGAATAATGAGCGAACTGTTGACGTGCGAGACGACAAACTCGCCAGTGGCCCTTTTGCCTTACAGTGGGCCCGCGGTGAGATGCGGTTTCGCAAGGTTCAAATTAGGGAACTCTGACAGGGTTATTAGATTTGGTTTAGACAAGACGCCAATACAACCTCCAAGACGACATGAAAGACCCGCTCGATTAGATTGGTCTGGATGACATTAAGGTTGAAAAGTTTCACTTCGAAAAACCACGCCGGTGCTTCGGACGCCACCAGAGGCCTCTGCCTAAAACAGTAGACGAACGGAGCTATCTTGCTCGCATCGCGACGCGACGATACTCGCGATATGCCGGCTTCCAGAAATTTCGCTCAATGTGACCTTTCAGTTCCTCCTCAGTGGTGCGAAGCGCCCAGCCTTCATCCTGGGCGACGCAGGCAACGGCAAAGGCGATCTCCTTGCTTATTTCCGTCAGTGAAGTCAGGGGTGGCAGGATGCCGTTTTCCAGGGCACCCTCCGCTGGCGCAAGCTCGGCGAGCGTTTTGCTAGCCACCATGAGCATCTTATCTGTCACTCTTGATGCCATGGCAGAAATCACACCCAAGCCGACCCCCGGGAAGATATAGCTGTTATTGCACTGGGAAATCTCGAAGCTGCGGCCTTCAAAGTTGACACGGCCAAAGGGGCTTCCGGTAGCGACGATCGCCTGCCCTTTGGTCCACCTCAGCACGTCTGCAGGATGCGCTTCAACTAGTTTCGAGGGATTACTGAGCGGAAAAATAATCGGGATTGGACAGCTGTCATGCATGGCTTTAATCACTGCTTCCGTAAACAGACCCGAAATGCCCGATGCTCCGATCAGCACCGAAGCGCCGGCATTAACTATGACGTCATACAATCCTGGATTGGAACCCGTTTGAGTTAACGACCAGGCTGCGATTGCCTTGCGGCTCTGAACCAGACGCGCCTGAAAATCCCTCAGATTTCCAGAGCCATCTACCAGCAAACCTTCTTTGTCCACCATAAAAATTCGTCGACGGGCAGCCTTGTCGTCGAGACCCTGCTCAACCATTGCCGATATGATCAACTCAGCTATGCCGCAGCCAGCGGATCCAGCTCCCACCAGAACAAACCGCTGATCACACAACTGCTCGCCCTTTTTCCTGCAGGCGGCCAGTAGTGAACCAAGGGTAATCGCGGCTGTTCCCTGAATATCATCATTAAAGCAGCACACCCGCTCCCGATGCCGCTGCAGCAAAGGCATGGCATTGGGCTGAGCAAAATCCTCAAACTGGATTAAAACTCCCGGCCACCGCGCCTGCAGAGCGTCGATAAAAGTATCAACAAATGCGTCATATTCAGAAGTGCTGATTCTCGGACACCGCCGACCCATATACATTGAATCTTCCAGTGCCTGCGGATTGTTTGTGCCCACATCCAGCACAACTGGCAGCGTGTAAGCCGGAGAGATTCCACCACAGGCGGTGTACAGCGACAGCTTACCGATCGCAATGCCCATGCCGCCAACCCCCTGATCGCCCAGCCCAAGCACCCGTTCCCCGTCGGTGACCACCACTACCTTTACTTTATCCTTGGTCACGCTACGCAGAATTTCATCTAGGAAATCACGATCGTCATAGGAAACAAAGATACCGCGGGCACTGCGATAGATGTCAGAAAAATGCTCACAGGCATCACCGACGGTAGGGGTATAAATGATCGGGAGCATTTCCACCAGATGCTCTGACAGCAGGCGGTAGAATAACGTCTCATTGTTGTCCTGAACTGCCCGCAGGTAAATATGCTTGTTGATCGGTTCGTCAAAACCGCAGTACTGCTGATAGCAGCGTTCAACCTGCTCTTCGATAGTTTCATAAACGGGAGGTAACAGACCAATCAAATTGAACGTACGGCGTTCTTCCTGAGAAAACGCAGACCCTTTGTTAAGCAGTGGCGTCTCCAGCAGGGAAGGGCCTGCATACGAGATATAAATGGGTTTGGCTTCAGACATCAGAATACCCGCTAGAAAAAGTAACTTTTCATACCAGCGATCAGGCAACCCGTCGCATTAGAAACACGCCGCCGAGCGCACATAAAGCCACTGGCGTGGATACTGCCATTAGCGGGCTGACGCCATAGATCAGGCTCACCGGCTCCATCATGCGCTGTACCAGAGTGAACGCCAAGCCGGTGCCGATCGCAACGAAAATCCGAAACCCCATAGTCGACTCCCGTAACGGTCCGAATACGAAAGAAATCGCGAGCACAACCAGCGCCAGAGTGGACAGCGGCTGCAGCAATTTTTTCCAGAACGCGAGAAAGTAAACACCGCTGTCCAGCCCTTCTGAGGAAAAGAACTGAGCGAAACGATACAAGCCGGACAGCGACTGTTTGTCAGGCTCGACCAGCAACACACTGAGCAATTCAGGAGACAGGTCGGCCTGCCAATCCTCCCGGGGATAACGGCTGGTGATAACCTGCCTGTCAGCAAACAGACTCTGACTCACATTGTGCATGCGCCAGTAGCCCCCTGCCACCGTGGAGACATACTCGCCGATCTCTGCGAAGCTAGCAGACTCCAATTCACGACGTTCGTTAATGCGATATCTGCTCACGCCAATCAGCTGCTCACCTCCCGGCGCAATAGCGTTGATATGGATGTAGTCATCGCCGATCTTGCGCCAGGTTCCTGCCTCGGAATTGATCGAGGTCGACCCACTCAGCTGGACTGCCTTGTTCGAATTGGCAATTTGCTCCAGCGGCGGTGAGACAAATTCCCCGATAAACAGGCTCAGCAGCATGACAAGAAAAGTCGGCTTCAGAACCGCACCCACGATACGCCACTTGTGGACGCCGGCCGACTGCATCACAACCAGCTCATTGTTGGAAGCGAGAACACCCAGACCAATCAGGGCACCACCGAGGGCGGCGTAAGGCAGCAACTCATACAAGCTGGTAGGGGTTGTCAGTAGAACAAACATCACAGCGTTGCCCGCATGGTAATTGACACCGGCCTCACCCAACTCATCAACCAGGGAAAAAATGACATCAAGAGCCACTACGACACCAAGTACCACGATCATAGCGAGCAGCACAGCCTGACTGATATGCCGATCCAGAAGTTTCATGCTGTCTGAGGCAGCCTCAACCTGAAACCTTCTGGGCCCGCCCGAAAGAGGACAACTCCTGCCACTGCAAACAGACCGTGCACCCACCAGAGTCCAAACACGGGGCTGAGGTCTCCGTCAGCCACACGGTCGCGGCAGAATTCCAGGGCAATAAAATAGCCAAGATAAACAAGCACAGCCGGAAACAGTTTGGTAAAGCGTCCCTGGCGAGGGCTGACGCGGCTAATGGGCACAGCGATCAAAGCAATCACCGGAATCAAAAGCAACACAGAAATGCGCCATTGCAGTTCTGCACGATGCGCAATGTCATCAGAGTAGAACAGCGACGAGGTACTCAGCGTAGACTCCTCCAGCACTTCATCAAACTCAGGTGGGGGAGGAAGCAGGATAGCCTGAGCGTCAAACTGACCCACTCGGAATGCTCCCGACCCCGGCGTCCCGTCATACTGCAATACGTTTTCAAGTCGCATGAAACGCGCCCCGGTCGCTTCATCGATTTCTGGTCGTGCACTGTCAGCCAGAATGATTCTTGGCGGCTCTTCGGAAGCCTGCCCCGCTGTCGTCAGCGCGACAAAAACATTGGCCAACTCACGTTCACCTCCACTGGAATTGAGAATCTTTTCTGCGTAGGTCACCCGCTCTCCGCCACCAAAGGTTTGAAACTGGCCAGCTACGATCAGATCCACTTCCGTGAGCTCATCTTGGGCCAAGCTGATCTGTTCACTTTCTCTCAGCCCCATGGGGGCGAGATAAAGAGCCAGGACTGCCATGAGTGCTGTGATCAATGTGGCAATCCCCATAACGTTCATCAAGAGGCGACTCTGGCTGTATCCTGCGCTCAGCAGTACCACCATTTCGTTATCGCCATACATCCGTCCGAAGACAAGAATAATGGCCAGAAAGAACGCCAGGGGCACGATTACGAGCAGAAACTCAGGAATCCGGTACAGCATGAGCAAAAGCAGAATGTCAGGAGCTTTTTCCCCGGCAACCGCCTCGGCCAGATACTGAACAAAGCGTCCCGTCAGCACCACGAAAAGCAGGACAGAAGTCACCACCGCCGCGATTTGCAGAATCTGTCTTGACAGATATCTAAAGACAATCACGGTCGTGCCCGTCAACAGTAGAACAGATTTTTTCAGAATGATCGGTAGAAACTAACCCGACACCGATGGCATAAAGAACCCTAATCAAGCATCTAACTCCACGGTAAGTACTTCTGCCGAACTGTCGAATACCAGGCTGTAGATTCGCCCGTCTCTCTCGATATTGACCAGATGTGACTGATCCGACCAGACGTCCCGAAGCGCGAGGTTTTCAATCGTAAATGCCATGATGCCTTCCTGCGCAGGGATCTCCTGGTAAACCCACAGGAATTGCCCGTCTACCTCTTCTCCAACGTAAGACAAGCCCAGCACTTCGGAGTTTCCTTTACGAAAGCTTGCCTCAATTGAAAAACGGTTGATCACATAGCTGCTGAATAATTCCCGCGATTCTCGTGATTCCGCGAGCATCTGTCGCTCGCCAAAAATCAATCCTGCCGCATGCTCGGCATCATGTATGAAGAAGCGATGCATGACTTCAAGGTTGCCGGTGTTTTCATTGAACAGTATCCGGGTCACTGCATTTTTTTGCTGATGCGCTTCCCCGGCCGAAAACACGAGCAAACCCATCAGGACGCCGCCAAACTTGAGTGCTGCTCGACACACCGCCCGGCAACCTGTGGCTGTAATTATGCTACTGCTCCGTTTCTCCATCCCCGCCACTTTCATCGTCTTCCTCTAAGGACAACTCAGTTTTTATATTCTGCATGATATCCCGACCAATCAGGCTGCCACTACCCTGTCGCTTAAAGGACTCGATTCTTGACGGGATAATCCGGCGTGGATAGTAGTTATTCTCTATGTTGACATCCGCAGTTTCCTGCAAAGGGTCAATGACAATGCCGACAATGTCTTTCTCGGTTACCACAAGCTTTTTCACCGCCGCGGGCGAGCGCCGCCAGATTTCAGCCGGGATTCTTATTTCCTCACTGCTGCCGTCGGCATAGTCAAACTGGAGAAGGATAGGCATTACCAATCCACCCTGATTGGAGAATTCCAGAATGTAATAGTTGAGATCCTCGGAAATTGCGCGATCTAGCACCTCGCGCTCCCAAGGCTCCAGCCCTTCCAAAAAGCTGCTGTAGCGATTGCGTTCCACATTGGTTACGGTGAATTGATCGTTGTCGTCATAGAAATCTCTGACGTCCGGATTCCGCTCAACCCAGGTCAGGCGACCTTCCTGACGATTTCGTTCCACATAGACACTCGGCGGCAACGACTTCTCGAATTCGCGCTGACGGGAAAAGTCGATGTCAGGATTTTCAGTATCCATACGCATCTGGTAAACGCGATCCAAGGCAATATCCACGTGATCAGTGGTATAAAACCAGCCGCGCCAGAACCAGTCGAGATCAATGCCGGAAGCTTCTTCCATGGTGCGGAAAAAGTCTGCCGGTGTCGGTCGTTTGAATGCCCACAGTCGAGAATATTCTTTGAACGCAAAATCAAAGAGCTCGCGCCCCATAATCGTTTCTCGCAGGATATTGATGGCAGTCGCCGGTTTAGAGTACGCATTGGGACCCAGGCGGAGCACGCTGTCGGATTGCGTCATGACCGGAACCTGATTCTGCGATTCCATATAGTCAGTGATGTATCTTGGCTCCACGCCCCAGGGAATTCCCGCATCCCACTCGCGTCCCGCTACAGAATCGAGATAACTGTTGAGCCCCTCGTCCATCCAGGTCCACTGCCTCTCATCCGAGTTGACGATCATCGGAAAGTAGAAGTGTCCAATCTCATGAATCACGACACCAATCAGGAACCTCTTCTCCGCGAGAGAATAGGTGCGGGAACCGTCTTCCTGAAGCTCTGTCCGAGGCCCGTTGAAAGTGATCATCGGGTACTCCATACCGCCTACGAATCCGACATTGACCGACTGCGCGGTTGGATAGGGGTAATCAAAAGAAAACCGGCTGTATACCTCTAGGGTATGGATTACCACCTCAGTAGAGTAGTCTGACCAGAGCGTGCCGCCTTCTTTAGGATAGAAGGACATTGCCATGACGGTTTCCTGATCAGCACCGGGCTGCTGATGGCCTTTCGCATCCCAGATAAACTTGCGAGAAGAAGCCCAGGCAAAATCCCGAACGTTCTCTGCGGCGAAACGCCAGGTCGCTGTCTGAGCACTGCCTTCGCGCTCGTTGTCCAGCGCCTCATCCGGAGTGACGATGTAAATCGGTCGCGCAGCGCTCTCCGCCTCCTCGAGCCGGTCACTCTGTTCACGGGTCAGCACATCACCGGGATTCTGCAATTCACCCGTTGCCGACACGATATGATCAGCCGGCACGGTCATGGACACTTCGTAATCTCCGAATTCCAGCGTAAATTCGCCAGAGCCAAGAAACTCTTTATTAGTCCAGCCCTCATAATCCGTGTAGGCAACTAAGCGGGGGAACCACTGCGAGAGAGCAAAGATATAGTTCCCACCGTCCCTTTCATCTTCCGGGAAGTGCTCGTAACCACCCCGCGGAGATAGCACATCACCATTGACGATGTTGTACTCAAACTCGATGCGCAGCTCGACATCATCTCCCGGCCGCAGCGGCTCCAGAAGATCAACACGCATCAAAGTTCCGACAACAGTATGCGCCAGCGCATTTTCCCGGCTGTCTGAAACAGCATTGATCTGATGCCCCAGATTGGCGTCCGACTGATACTGCAGCGCCCTTAACTGACCGAGACTGATACGCGCCGGATCATTGCTGTCGGCATCAGGGCTGGACCCGTTGAAAGTGCCGCTCATTGCCGCCATCGAATCTGACCGAAACCGGTTCTGATCGAGCTGGAACCACAGATAAGTCAGCGTGTCAGGAGAGTTATTCTGATAGCGAATGAGCTCTGTCGCCGACAGCCGCTGGTTGTCTTCATCTAAAACGGCCTCGATGTTGTAGTCGACTTCCTGCTGCCAGTATTCATGACCGGGTGCTCCGGCGGCGTTTCGATACACATTTGCTGTCGGTAACACTTCATCCAGCTGACGAAATTTGTCCTGAAATGATCCTTTGGTCTGCTGAATACCCTGCCCCTGCAGAGCTCCCGCCCACAGTAAAGCAAACAGCAACAGGCTTAATCGTCGCGCGGTCAACATGATTCGGTCTCTCCTGAAATTGCGGGAAGTAGAGCAGCGATGATACTCGTTTTTCGGCTGAGTTGCTGCGCCAAATGCCGGGCCGACTCCAACTCAGACTTGCGTGAATTGGCTCCGGAACGAATCGGTCACTTCAGCCATGGCACCAGATTCAGGCGTTGATTTTGGCAGACATCTTATTGGGATTGAGGTGGCGCACGTCGGTTCCCGCCACCATGTAGATCACATGCTCACAGATATTCTTAGCATGATCCCCGACTCTTTCTATAGCGCGCAGGGCCCAGAGCACGTTCAGCACTTTGCTGATAGTGGAAGGATCTTCCATCATGAAAGTGACCATAGAGCGCATGGCAATTGCGTAGTCGTTGTCGACGCTCTTGTCCTCTTGCACAACCGCAATCGCCTCATCTGCATCATAACGGGCGAATGAATCCAGTGCCTTGTGCACCATACGCTGGACTTTTTCCCCCAGACTGCGGAAGTCAACGATTCCTTCGGGAAATTCACCCTGCTCGCTCATCTTGATCGCTGCCTTCGCGATCTTGGATGATTCGTCTCCGATTCGTTCAAGATCACGAATGGCTTTCACAATTGCCAGAACCAGGCGCAAATCTCTCGCTGCGGGTTGGCGTCTGGCTATTATTAGATTGCACTCTTCATCAATCTTCATCTCCATCTGATCAAGCAAATCATCATCGGCGGCGATACGCTCTCCCAATGTGCTATCGGCTTCAATGAGAGCCTGCATAGCACCTGAAAACTGTTTTTCCACCATCCCGCCCATTTCCAACATGTGCTTTTTGAGATCTTCCAGATCCGTGTTGAATTGCTGGGAAATATGCGAGCGGGGTTTGTCGGCGCCTGCATTCATAGAGTCTGATTCCGGATGGCTGAACTTAAATGTCTACGTCAAAGTGATCTGAATCTTGCATCATATCATTGAACCGAGAAACTCTGCCTCGAGAATCCGATCTATCAGCCGTATCTGCCAGTAATATAGTCTTCTGTCTGTCTTTCAGAAGGATTGGTAAATAATATGTTAGTGCTGTCAAATTCCACCAGCCGACCCATATCCATAAACGCAGCGAAGTCTGATACTCGAGCTGCCTGCTGCATATTGTGAGTTACTATGAGTATCGAATAGCTCGCCCTCAACTCATTGATCAATTCCTCAATCCTCAGGGTAGAGATTGGATCCAGAGACGACGCCGGCTCATCGAGCAACAGCACTTCGGGCTCCACAGCGATTGTACGCGCAATTACCAGCCTTTGTTGCTGACCCCCGGAAAGTTCCAAGGCGTTGTCATCCAGCCTGTCCTTCACTTCATCCCAGAGCGCGGCTGCTCGAAGGGCATCCTCAACAACCTCATCGAGGATCCGGCGGGAATTAATGCCCTGAATTCTGAGCCCATAGGCGACGTTCTCGTAAACTGACTTGGGGAACGGATTGGGTTTCTGAAAGACCATGCCCACCCTTCGGCGCAAATCGGCAACATCAATTCTCTTATCATAGATGTCATCACCATCGATCCTGATTTTACCTTTGATGTGGCAGTCGTCGATGAGGTCATTCATACGGTTGAAGCAACGTAATAAGCTGGACTTGCCACAACCACTTGGGCCAATAAACGCCGTCACCTTGTTTCGGGGGATGCTGAGAGTGATATCCCGAAGCGCATGGATATCCTTACTGTAGTACAGATTCAACTTTTTGATGTCGATACAGGCGTCGGATCCAGTTTTTACCTTTTCCGCAGAATTGCCCCCGGCCTGAGAATCGCGCTCATTATTTTCGTTCATAGGCATGACCGTCCTGAGCCGTGATTATATCTCGAGACTTCTGAAATTTTCCCGTAACCGATTACGAAGCACTGCAGCGGTCAGATTAAGGATCGCAATCACGCTGACCAGCAACAGAGCCGTAGCGAAGACCAATGGGCGCGCCGCTTCCACATTCGGACTCTGGAAACCCACATCGTAGATATGAAAACCCAGATGCATAAATTGCTGGTCCAGATGAACGTACGGATAGATGCCGTTTACCGGCAGGGAGGGGGCAAGCTTCACGACACCAACCAGCATCAAAGGCGCGACTTCCCCGGCAGCTCTGGCAATAGCCAAAATCAGTCCGGTCATCATGGCAGGGCTGGCCATAGGCAAAATTACCCGCCAGATCGTTTCAAACTTGGTCGCGCCAAGTGCCAAAGACCCCTCCCGAACGCTTCTTGGGATTCGCGTAAGCCCCTCCTCGGTCGCGACAATGACGACCGGCACGGTCAGCAAGGCAAGTGTCAAGGACGCCCAGAGCAGCCCCGGTGTACCAAAAGTGGGTGCGGGCAAGGCTTCCGCATAGAACAACTGATCAATCTCACCACCAATTAGGTAGACAAAAAAGCCGAGACCAAAAACACCGTAAACGACGGAAGGGACACCCGCGAGGTTATTGACTGCAACCCTGATTATGCGGGTAGTCATTCCTTGTTTGGCGTATTCCCGCAAATAGACGGCAGCTATCACGCCAAATGGAGTCACAAAAAGCGACATCAGCAGTACCATGACTACCGTGCCGAATATAGCAGGATAGACCCCCCCTTCTGTGTTGCCCTCCCGTGGCTCGGCCGTCAGGAATTCCCACAATCGCTGACTGTACACTGACAGTTTTCCAGCCAGTGTCAGATTATTGGGCTGATATGCACGAACGATCTCCGCCAAGGGTATCAATACCTCAACAGCATTTGATGCCCTCACCAGCACGCTATCACGCTCAATCTGCGCATAAAGCTGATTAAGCTGGTGCTGCAGGTTCGACAGTTCAACCTGTATTTCCAGACGCTGGGCACTGAATTGCTGAGTCAGGGACGGGCTCAACTCGCCCTCCAGCATCGCGGCTCGCTCTCTCAATCTAAGCCGTTCAAGATCACTATTCGCCCTGGCAAGCTGCTCACTCTGGATCGACTGAATCTGTTTATCCAGTTCTCTGACCTCTTTCAGACGTGATTGAAACTGGGTCCACAGGGACTGATCATCAGACAGCGCGTCTGCTGGATCTGTCTCCTCGCCCAATTCCAAAGAGCTTATTGCGCCATATAAGACTCCGCCCTGTTTTCGCTCAAAAACCGCAATGCTCTCGGGCGTTGAGACCTCTTCAACGAAATCCGCCAAAACCCAGGCAAAGTCAATACCGTTCAGATCCCGATTGCCTAATTTCCAGAGATCCCTTCGATACCGTTCCTGCGCTGGGTCAACGCGTAAACCAGAAGCAATCAGAACCTCCGCTGGAACCCATTCTGTTCTGGTAAGCTCCCCGATCAACTCTGTAGGTTTGAATCCGGGCGCAAGGTATCTCCCGTGACTCACCTCATTGGGCCAGAAATGGCGCAGGCCATTCACAGCCAGCACGCCAAGCAGCCCAAGGACCATCACAATGCTGATCGCAACCGCTCCCGCATTAATCCAGATCCACGGCGTGCCAGTCCGGGACCATTTTCTGAGTTTTTGTCTCATATCAGACTGTAGCGCCTCCTCAAGCGCTGCCGAACCACCTCAGCAATCGTGTTCACGATAAAGGTGAAGGCAAACAGCACCAGTGCCGACAAAAAGAGGATCCGGTAGTGACTGCTGTTTACATCTGTCTCTGGCACCTCCACGGCAATATTTGCGGCCAGCGTACGCATACCTTCGAATAAATTGATATCCATAATGGGTGTGTTACCAGTCGCCATCAGCACGATCATAGTTTCACCAACTGCCCTGCCCAATCCGATCATCAAGGCACTGAATATGCCGGGACTCGCCATGGGCAGAACCACCTGAGAGAGGGTTTGCCAAGGGGTTGCTCCAAGGGCTAGCGATCCACTGCTCAACTGCCTCGGCACAGTGAATATCGCGTCCTCTGCAATCGAAAAAATAGTCGGTATCACCGCAAAGCCCATCGCAAATCCGACAATCATCGCGTTGCGCTGGTCGTAGGCGAGCCCGAGTTCAGATCCGAGCCAGGCTTTGATATCCCCGCCAAAGAGCCAGGACTCAAACGGCCCGGCAACCCACAAGGCAAACCAGCTACCGAGGATTACCACCGGAACCAGCAAGGCCGCCTCCCAGCCTTCAGGAATGCGGTTTCGAACCCGCTTTGGCAAAAACATCCAGGCCACGCTGGCAGTCAGAATGGTCACCGGGAGCAATATGACGAGGGCGAACACCCCCAGAAGATTCTGCTCAACAAATGGCGCAAGCCAAAGACCGGCTAAAAACCCAAGAACAACCGTTGGCAAGGCTTCCATGAGCTCTACCAGCGGTTTGACTGTTCTTCGCATACCGGGAGCCATGAAGTAACCGGTGAATATCGCACCACAAACTGCCAGAGGAGCAGCCAACAGCATGGCATAAAACGCCGCTTTCAGCGTGCCAAAGGTCAGGGGCATCAACGAATATTTCGGCTCATAGACATTCCCGGACGCAGATGACTGCCAGACATAGGCAGGTTCCGCATAGTCTTCATACCAGACGCGTTCCCAGAGCGCGGACCAGGAAATTTCAGGATGAGGGCTGTCTATCGGATAGGCCAGAAACTGACCTGATTCAGATTCAGTCAGCAACAGATCACCTCGCGGTGAGAGGGTCATTGCCTCAATCTCCTCATCAACCAACGCCTGCTCTGTGAGCAATCGAGCGGCTGTGGTGTTAAACAGCCTGAATACGCCATCTACATCTACCACAGCGACATTTTTGCGCCTTTGTTCGCTTTCGATCTGGTCAAGCGGAATCATCGCCGCCTGAAAAACTCTGGCTTGATGCAGGAGCAGTTCCCCATCACTGACATCAATAAACCATTGACCGACCTGACCCAGATCGTCGGCAATCATTAAGGATCGACCGCCCGCCAGCATCTCTGCGTCCACCACCTTACCGGGCTGGTTCGCAATAGCGTCACTGCTGAAGGATTCGTCCCCGCCCTCATACAATGCGCGGATCGAGAATGCTGACAGTCGGTCATTCTCGTCTAGCGCCAATACATACTGATGATCCCCATCAATAAAAACGCGTGTTGCGTCAGGGATCTGTGGTTCAACTCTTGCCACGCCCCATTCGTATTCCGGCAGAGATGCGGGGTCGAGCAATGCCGTCAGACTACTCTGTCTGGAACCAGTAGCCAGTTCGATCTGACCATTCGCACCGACTGCAACAACCCGGAGTTCATTCCTCTGCTGCGAGATTGCCAGTCCGCTTACGGAGCCCGATGTTGTGAGCAGCGGCAGACGACCAAAAGGATACGAAAGGCGTCGAGGCAGGTTGCGGGCCCCGCTTTCGGGCCCGGCCGCCGCACCGTATTCTGCCGACACCAGAAAGACCTCACCGGAATTGAGGCCAATCGCCATCAGGGCCGGCTCCCCGGATAACAGGGCGACTGCCGATATTTCAGCACTTCGTGCCACCGGCAGTCGGCTGGTCTGGACGATGGATTCGCTTCCCAGATCAATCCAGCTGAATTGACCACTTTGATCGAGACGCAATACGGTCTCTGTACGCTCATCGATGGACAGCAACAAAGGCGGTAAGCGCGCTGCTTGAGAGGGCGCCGCCGAAAAAGAGACCACAGAGGAGATTTCAGCAGGAACAAACAGAGGGCGGACAACGTATATCAGATACACCAGCAGCAGCACGAGAGTGGCAAGAATGCCGATGCCACCAAGGGAAATGGTCACGGCGGCGGCACGGTCGACGGCCTCGCGGTATTTACGCCGACCTATTGCCTGCTCTCGCAGGCGTTCGGCTGCAGTGAGAGTACTGTTGTCAGCCTTGCTCACGGCAACCTCTGAGTGGTGCCGATTCGTGGCCATCGGTCTTTTTCCTCAGTCGCGTTAGTTAATCCATCATGGACTGTCCAGCCCAAGAGCCTCGCGAGCTATCCGCACAACTTTAGCTGGCAAGGGCACATAGCCATCGCGTTTGACCATCTGCTGACCTTCCTCAGACAAGATCAATTTCAAAAATTCTTTTTCGAGCAATGGGAGATCATCGTTGGGTGGCTTGTTCAAATATATATAGAGAAAACGGGACAATGGATAACTACCAGAGACAGCATTCGCGGCATTGACTTCCACAAAATCTTGGCCCTCCCGCCCGACAGGGACAGCACGCACGCCGGCAGTACGGTAGCCCATACCCGAATAGCCGATTGCGTTGATCGAGGTTCCAACGGCCTGGACAACTGATGCAGAGCCAGGCTGCTCGTTCACATTGCTACGAAAATCACCCCGACACAACACTTCCTCTTTAAAGTAGCCGTAGGTGCCGGAAACCGAATTTCGACCAAACAGCTGGATATTGCGACTGGGCCAGGGGTCTGGCAATCCTAACTGCCCCCACTCGGAGAAAGGCGCGGTCCCTCCGCAGCGCTGATTGGCAGAAAACATGGCATCTATTTGCTCAATGGTCAGGCCCGGAATCGGGTTGTCCTTATGAACGTAAATTGCAAGCGCATCGAGGGCAACCGGAACCGCTGTTGGCCGATAACCGTAACGGTTTTCGAACGCCTCGATTTCGCTGTCCCTGAGCTCTCGGGACACCGGCCCAACGTTTGCGGTGCGTTCTGTCAGCGCCGGCGTCGCAGTAGCAGAGCCGGCCGCCTGAATTTGAATAATAACGTTGGGATAAAATCTGCGGAAAGAATTGCTCCAACGAATCATCAGATTGGCGAGAGTATCGGAGCCGACACTGGATAAATTGCCGGCGATGCCGGTCATCGGAACATACTTCGGGAGCCTGCTGTCTTCTGCGGCTAAAATCGGCAGGGCAAACAGCCCCACGAGCAGCGACGTCGAAAAGATGCGGGAGGTTTTTGGCAGTAGGATCAATTTAGCAACCCGGCGGCAGAAGGTTTCCTGATTCAGACACAAAAGGCCCCACATCCTCAGTGTTGCCCATCACGACCCTATCCTAGAGATAGACTGAGAAACTTACCAGATATTCTCTTCTGCGAGTCTCGGTATTGGGTGCCAACCGGAGCCGTAGCCCCGTAAAAAAACAAGAGACCAGCAGACACGGTGTTGTTATTCGGATTTATGGAGATAGACATCCAGCTTAGGAAAAGGAATCGCCAATCCTTCCTGCTCAAAATCGCGATAGACCTTTTCGTTCATTGCGAAATAGACACTCCAGTAATCAAGCGCATTGACCCAAACGCGAACCACGATGTTGACCGATGACTCCGCCAGGGACTGCAAGGCCGTGAAGGATTCAGGTTCTCGGAGTATGCGTTCGTCCTCATCAATAAACCGGTTCAGCAACCCGTAACTCTGTTCAGATCATTCCCATAGGCAATCCCGAAAGTCCAGTCGCCGCGACTGGTTGCCTGAGTTGAATGGTTAATCAGTGGACCGGTCGCCAGAGGGTCGTTGGAAATTAGAACAGTTTTATTGACAGCAATAGTCAGCAGCGTGATAAATATCTGAATTTCTATAACGGAACCCGTGTACCCGTGTGCCTCAATGACATCCCCAGACTTATAGGGCTTAAAAAGCAGAATCATGACGTCACAGACAAAATTCTGCAGGGTGCCCGACAAAGCCATACCGACAGCAGGCCGTAGGTAACAGCCAGAGCAGTAAGCGTTGCGGTATCAAATTCCATGAGGGTCTACTGAACGAACCAATGTCAGCAGCCTTAGCATTTGCCCAATCGGGCAGGCCGGTTCAACTCCCCTCGCATCTCGCGGCATTAGACTGAAGATAGCGCCGGGCAATAGAAAAAATGGGAGACCTGTCGTTTAATGGTCTCTGAGTTTAATCGGATTAACTTGGCATTCCTCCCGACCCCTGACACGCTTTACGATCTCTCCGGCCGACTGGAATAAAGCCCGAGCCTCAAAACATCATGAAAGAGCCCGGCAGTTCAGCAGTGCAGCGAAGCAAGTTTCTGAACAGTGAGTGAGCTTTTCTACAAACGCGCCCGCGCTCACACTCTGGCAATATTACAAGACGCCACAAATACCTTATCATTGGCCCGTTTGGGTAACATTCGGGTTCAAAGCCACGCGATGCTCATTTCCCGCCGTTGCCGAAAAAAATCTGAACACCATTCGCCCGTGGCCTGTGAACACTGTCAACCTTTTATGTCAGAAGTTATCAGAAAAGTATTAATAGCCAATCGCGGCGAAATTGCACTGCGAATCGTGCGCGCCTGCGCCGAGGCGAATCTCCGTTCAGTTGCGGTCTATACCGAACCAGACCGCTATGGACTGTTTGTCAAAAGAGCCAGTGAGGCTTACTCCCTAGGTTCCGACCCCTTAACCGGATATCTAGATCCAACGAGAATCGTCAATCTCGCCGTTGAAACCGGCTGCGATGCTATTCACCCCGGCTATGGATTCCTCTCCGAAAACCCGGAATTGGCCAGACTCTGTGCAGAAAAGGGAGTTACGTTTATCGGGCCCAGTGCGGAGGTGATCAGACGAATGGGAGACAAGACGCAGGCCCGTCTCGCCATGACTGAGGCTGGCGTGCCGGTCACGCCCGGATCGCCGGGTAATCTGGACAATATTGAGCAAGCGCTTGCTGCAGCGAGCCGCATTGGCTATCCGGTAATGGTCAAGGCCACTTCCGGCGGTGGCGGCAGAGGCATTAGAAGGTGCGACAACGAGGAAGAGCTCAGAAAGCAATTCCCACGAGTGATCTCTGAAGCCACTAAGGCCTTCGGCTCGGCAGAAGTGTTCATGGAGAAATGCATCGTCAATCCGAAACACATTGAAGTCCAGATACTGGCTGATCGCCATGGAAATGTGATTCACCTCTACGAACGAGATTGCTCAATACAGCGGCGGAACCAAAAGCTGATTGAGATTGCACCCAGTCCGCAAATCAGCGATGAGCTGCGTCACCGATTGGGCAAGCTGGCGGTAAAAGCCGCCCGAGCCGTAGGATATGAAAGCGCGGGCACCGTTGAGTTCTTGCTGATTAAGGAAGACGTTTATTTCATGGAAATGAATACGCGCATCCAGGTCGAACATACAATCACGGAACAGATCACCGGGATTGATATCGTGCAGGAGCAACTCCGGATTGCCGCCGGTGCGCCACTGACCTTCTCGCAAGATGCAGTCAACTTCCGGGGCTATGCCATGCAGCTGCGGATTAACGCAGAGGACCCCAAGAACGACTTTCTGCCGAGTTTCGGTCGCATCACCCACTACTATGCGCCGGGAGGGCCTGGGGTCAGGGTTGATACAGCCATTTACACAGGTTATGAGATTCCACCCTTCTACGATTCGATGTGCCTGAAGCTGATCGTATGGGCGCTGAATTGGGAGAGCCTGATCGCCCGTGCGCAACGCGCTATTGATGACATGCGCCTGCATGGCATCAGGACCACAGCCAATTACTATCAGCAAATTCTGAAACATCCTGACTTTCGCAGCAGGGAATTCAATACCAGCTTCGTCGCAAACCATCCGGAGTTGTCTCGGTATTCGGACAAAAAGCACCCCAGCGATGTGGCGCTAGCAATCGCCGCCGCGATCGCTGCCTACGCGGGAGTTTCTAATTGAGGAACCAGGATTTTATGAGCGGAGCACGACCTATTGAAGTCACCGAGGTGATCTTGAGGGACGCGCATCAATCCCTGATTGCGACCAGAATGCGCACAGAAGACATGCTGCCCATCTGCGAGGAGCTTGATGCAGTAGGTTTCTGGTCACTTGAAGTCTGGGGTGGCGCCACATTTGACGCCTGCATCCGGTTTCTCAAGGAAGATCCGTGGGCCAGGTTGAGGCAGCTGCGAGCCGCACTGCCCAATACCCGGCTGCAAATGCTGCTGCGCGGCCAGAATCTGCTGGGCTATCGTCACTATGCAGACGATGTCGTTGAGGATTTCGTCGCGAAGTCAGCCGAGAACGGAATTGATGTGTTTCGTGTCTTCGACGCCCTTAACGACCTGCGCAATATAGAAACCGCGATGAAGGCGGTAAAGCGCTGCGACAAACACGCACAGGGCACTATTTGCTACACCACCAGCCCGGCCCATACCAGTGAACTTTTTGTGGAACAGGCCAAGCAGCTGGAATCGATGGGTGCTGACTCCATTGCGATTAAGGATATGGCCGGGTTGTTAACGCCGTACGCCACCTTTGACCTGGTCAGTACCATTAAACAAAGCGTCGCACTGCCACTGGCAATCCACTCCCATGCAACTTCGGGGCTGGCGCCAATGTGCCAGCTCAAGGCTATTGAAGCCGGTGCCGACCGGATAGATACCGCCATCGCGTCATTTGCCGGCGGGACCTCGCATCCAGCCACCGAATTTCAGGTGGCAGCGCTGCAGGGAACTGAGTTCGATACAGGACTGTCGCTGCAAAGATTGACGTCAATCAGCAACTACTTTCGAGAAGTGCGCAACAGATACCACCAGTTTGAAAGCGAATTCACCCGTGAAGACATTTCGGTTCAGATCAACCAGGTTCCAGGCGGCATGATGTCTAATCTCGCCAACCAGTTGAAAGACCAGAATGCGCTGGAACGGATCGAAGAGGTGTTTGACGAAATCCCCAGAGTCCGGGAGGATCTTGGCTTCCCTCCTCTGGTAACCCCCACTTCACAAATCGTCGGCACTCAGGCGGTCTACAACGTGCTTGCTGGCGAGCGGTACAAAACCATCACTAATGAAGTTAAGCGCTATCTGCAGGGCGGTTACGGCCAGTCACCTGCGCCTGTCAATGAGGCGGTCAGAAAAAAAGCCATCGGCAATGAGGGGGTTTCGGAGGAGCGACCCGCGGATAGCCTGGCACCAGAGCTTGCTGAGCTACGATCAGAGATAGGCGATCTCGCGGAATCAGATGAGGATGTCCTGACTTTCGCCATGTTCCCGGATCTGGGTCGGGAATTCCTGGAGCAGCGAAGAGACGGTGCGCTGCAGCCGGAAGCGCTGCTGCCTGCTGACCCGGGGAGCAGCGCCGAAGGTGCTACGGCCACAGAGTTCAAGCTTGATGTCCATGGAGAAACTTATGAAGTGGCGATCACTGGCGTCGGAGATCCCGGGGGAGGCCGTCGCAAATTATACGTGTCACTGGATGGCATGCCCGAGGAGGTCATTTTTGAACCACTCAATGAATATGTCGCCGAAGGCACCGGCAGACGCATGAAAGCCACCGAACCGGGCCATGTGACCGCAGCCATGCCAGGCAATGTTGCCGACGTCCTGGTTAAACTTGGTGATGAAGTCTTGGCCGGTCAGGCTGTTATGGTCACTGAGGCGATGAAAATGGAATCGGAAATCAACAGCAACGTTGCCGGAAAGGTACTGGCGATCAATGTTGCCAAGGGCGACCGGGTCACGCCAGGCGAAGTACTGATAGAAATCGGCTAGTAAGCGCGCCAGCGCGCTTCAAAGACTGAAAGCATTGCCAGACGTGACACGAAATACGCCTCAGACTTAAAAAAAGCCCGCTCATCGAGCGGGCTCTTTTAGAGACGCGTTTCGCTTACCGAGTCTCATACTTGGTAAAAGCCCCACCTGCCCAGCTCAGAGAGTTAGGTCCCTCGGCCGCAAACACATTACCGTCCGCATCCACAGCAATACCTTCGCCAGCTGTTCCCTGACCCACACGGTCCGGCCGATCAAACGGCTGGATGAAACCCACGATCACGTCCTCATCAACAGGCCCGATTCGGACACCATTGCGCCACCCGACGTGGTTGGTCGGACTGGATTCTGAGTCAATGGCATACACCATGCCATTATCGGTGATAAACAGTCCGCTGATACGACCGTATGCGTAGCGGGACTCCAGATAATTCCCTTCCTGATCGAAGATCTCTAGGCGATGATTGCCCCGGTCGGCGACCCAGAGCCTGCCGTAGGCGTCAAATTCCATAGCGTGAGGCGTACGGAATTCACCATGTCTCACGCCGATCTCACCCCACTGTTTGATAAAGGTGCCGTCCGGTGCAAATTTCATAATGCGAGCCGTGTTGCCTGAAGCCCGACCTTCTTCCATTGCCTGGTAGCTGGTCATGCCCTGGCCGTTGTGGCCGTCTGACACATAAATGCTGCCGTCTGGTCCGACGATGACATCATTGGGCTGATTGAATACATCCGGGCTGGTGCCGGATTGTCCAGGCTTACCGAGACTCATCAGCAACTCGCCGTCAGCGCTGAACTGATGCACCTGATGACCCTTAGTACCATCAGCATTGGCGGCAAAGTCTGTCACCCAGACGGTGCCATCGGCAGCTGCATGGATTCCGTGTGGTGTCTGCATCAGGCCTCCACCAAAGTTCGCCATCACCTCACCCGTATGGCGATCAAACTTGAAGATGGGGTCAACTGGATTGGTATCACAGTTCACCGGCACACCACCGCCGAAACTCGACGCACCGCAGCGCTCGTAAGCCCAGATGTGACCGTCGGTCGGGTCAATATCGATACCAGCTGTGGACCCCCAGTTCCGGCCAGCAGGGAGTTCTCCCCAGTTAGGCACAACCACCGGATTAGGGTTGGGTAAGCCTTTGCCGGTGATGAAATCTGTATCCTCAGCCAGCGCGGAGCCCGTTGCAGCAAGCGCAACACATACCGAAAGTGAAGATAAAAGAGATCGGGATGACGACATAACAACTTCTCCTAATTGTTTTTCTTGATGCTCGATGTGTTCGAGTCTACACCAGTGAAACAGGCCCCACACCTTTTTATTTATCGCCGATTCGGTTTCTTGACAGGCGAAAGGCGCACTCTGTGCTGCTGCGTTTGCACAGTTACACAAGCCCTCTATTGGTTTCGGGGCTATACTACAGGGCAAATTTTCGCTCATTCAAAGGAGGAAAGCGCGATGATCTACAGCCTGGGCAGCGACTCGGTGGACATAACAGGGAAAGACTACTTCATAGCCGAAAATGCCACGATCGTAGGTAAGGTTCGGATTGAGAACAACGCCAGCGTCTGGTTCAACGCAGTGATCCGAGGCGATAACGCACTCATTTCCGTGGGCGAAAACTCCAATATCCAGGACGGTGCCGTGCTGCATACGGATCCCGGCATCCCACTGGTCATAGGCAAAAACGTTACGGTGGGGCACAAAGTCATGCTGCACGGCTGCTGCATCGGCGACAATTCTTTAATTGGCATCAATTCAGTTATTCTAAATGGAGCTAAAGTCGGCAATAACTGCCTGATCGGGGCCAACACCCTGATTACTGAAGGCAAGGAAATACCCGATGGTTCTCTGGTCATGGGCTCTCCGGCTAAGGTCATCAAACCGCTCAGCGAAGAGCAGCAGGCCAGGCTGGTGATGAGTGCGGACATCTACGTCAAGAATTTCAAGCGTTTCAAGGCAGAGATGCGTGCGGATCAGGAAAACTAAAGCCCGGCAGCGTACTTTATTAACTCGGAGTCTCCCATCATGTTTCGTACTACACTTTTATTTTTCGCAACCGCGGTCGCGTGCTCCTGTGCAACAGACAGAGCACAACCGTTCAATGCCATATCTCCGGGACAATTTGGTCTGGATGCAGCCGAGGTCGCACAGATCAGACGCAAAATGCAGCGCGCCGTCGATGTGGGGCACATATCGGGCGCACTGTTGTGGGTAGGCAACGGCAGTGGTATCGGCCTGCTTGAGTCCGTGGGCACGCAGGCTCAGGATTCATCCACCCCAGTAACCACTGATAGCATTTTTCGCATTTATTCCATGACCAAACCCATTATCAGCGTCGCTGCGATGAACCTCGTCGAATCAGGGCAGCTCGGTCTCGATGACCCGGTCAGCGACTACCTGCCAAGCTTCCTCGGTCTGCAGGTGGTCGACAGTGCCACCGGCGGTATCCGTACGGCCAACAACACCATGAAGATCAGGCATTTGCTGACCCATCAATCAGGCATCGTCCAGCAGCCCTTTGCCATGAATACGCCACTCGGCCCCCTGTATCGGGACAGCTTTCCCGATGTTTTGACACGACCGGACCCGGATGCAGTCGGCGCCTCCTTCATGGAAGCTTTCAACACCATCAGCGCACAGGAACTCGCAACTCGGATCGGGCAATTGCCTGTACTGTTTGAACCCGGGACTGCCTGGCACTATGGGCACTCAACCGATGTACTGGGCGCTGTGCTGGAAGTTGCGAGCGGGCAAACTCTTGACGACCTCCTTGAAGACCGAATTTTTGGCCCACTCGGCATGGAAGACACTAGCTTCTGGGTTGATGAAAAAGATGCCTCTCGCGTTGCCGAACCAATCTTCGGCCCCATGACTGATAATACCCAGGTTCGGGGGATGCTCGCCGGAGGTCACGGATTAAATTCCACCGCCGAGGATTACGCGCGCTTCGCTCTTATGCTGCTGAACGGGGGTGCTCTGGATGGCACACGTATCCTGTCTGCCTCAGGTCTTGATCTGATGCGGGAAGGGACCCTCGGGCCCGAGGTGTCGCGGCAATATTTTTTCTACGGAGACATCGGTGACTGGGGGTTAGGGTTTCATCTGCAACCCACCACTGAAGATCCTGTCGGACCGCACAACTTTGGCTGGCGCGGTATTGGCGGCACCTTGTTTCTTGTTGATGAGGAAAATGACTTTTACCTGATTTACATGGTGCAAAAATGGGGTGGTCCTGACGATACTCCGTTCACCAATGACATTGCTGCGCGCATGGTTTACGACGCCATGCGGAACTGACAGGCTGATGGGATTTTCCTATCAAGCCATCGGAGTCACTCGTAGCCCTTACCGGCAGAAGTTCGCAATACCCAGGCAGCCGAATCTGGTATCGGAAGCGGAGGCGGATATCCTATTCGAAGATGGCTTTAACCACAGAGACTGCATGCGCGGCCTCGAGCAGTTTTCCCATCTATGGCTGCTCTGGCATTTTCATCAGACCAGCGGACTGGGCTGGTCCTCGCTGGTACAGCCACCCCGATTGGGCGGCAAACAAAAGCTTGGCGTATTCGCGAGCCGTTCGCCGTTCCGCCCGAATCCGATCGGGCTCTCTGTCGTCAGAAATCTCGGGAGTAAGACAATCAATTCTCAGCTTACCTTGAGAGTTGGAGGCATTGATCTGGTCGATGCGACCCCCATTCTGGATATCAAGCCTTATATCGCCTATGCAGATGCGATCCCTCAGGCCCGCTCAGGCTTTGCGACGGACAAGCCCAGGGCATGCTGGGATGTCAACTTCACCGATTCCGCCCTTGACGCATTATCGCAATGTCAATCGAGGTATCCCAATCTGAAGCCGTTTATCGTTTCAGTCCTTCAGCAAGATCCAAGGCCGGCCTGGCGGGCACGCAGCGAAGACGACAAACAATATGGAATGGCTCTTTACGACTTGAACATTAAATGGCTCGTGAGGGACGGGCACGTTGAAGTTCGTGAAATACGCCCATCTGAGAGCACTGACTAGTCCTCCCCTCGCACTTCGAGCGTGCGAGCACCCGCAAGAATGCCGACCATGCCATAGTTCCCTTCATGGCAGGCATATTCGTACAGTGGCTCCGCCATTCTAGAAAGAGGAAACTCACCACTGAATTGAGTGGTAAATGTACTCGGATCATCAACCGTAAAACCGTAGATAAGCTTGTTATCAGTGCTGCGGCGAAACCGCTCGGTGACAGTCAGATTCTCCACGCCATAACCCCGTAAACGATGCCAGGTATTGAAATGCTTGGTTTCTACTACCAGCGTATCACCTTCCCAATGCCCAATAGCATCGCCCATCCACTTTCTGTGAACCCCGGCTGCCGGGTTGCGCTCATCGGTAATGGGAATGATTCGGGCGTCATGCACCATTTCGGCGACGATTACCACATAGCCGGGTGATTGGAGTATTTCTAAATGACTGTTGTAAATTATCGGGCTCATGACGGGACCGGAGAGATTACCAAAGGCAACCAGGCAGCGCTCGCCCAGGCTGCGCCCCTCAGGACCATCACTGCTGCGCCCTCTGGTGCTTTGGTCATCGCGCCTCGATTCAAATCGCGGACGCTCGACGCCCGGATGGACCGGCGGTAATCGCCCGTTGGGGGGATCAATGATTGCCGACGTCCTGAATTCACCATCTACAGTCGGTATGAACTGCGCATCATCGCGCCAGAACAAGTCGTAATTGCCAATCGGCGGGAGAGACTCCGCCACCTCGGGAGCCGGTCGATCTGGATCGAGCGGTTCATTATCCGCGTCGAACCGCTGCTGCTCCGAACGCTCCAGCGCAAGCGCTTCTTCTTCGCTGTAGGCGCGCTTTTCTCCGAGGGATTCAGGCCTCTCGAATGGAATGATGGATGAATGCTTCCACACGGCCTGCAAATCCGGAACGCCCCATTCCGTTCGCGGCAGTGTAAATTCCTGTGCGCTGCTCTGACTGACACAAAGCAATAACAAAATCGAGGGTAGCAACTTGCGCATGATGGCCTCCTGTCAAACGGTATGCTGTTATCTGATTGCTATTTTTGAAGCACCGCGGCCTTGAGAATTACTCAGGCACAGCGCAGTAAAAATTCGCCGCCTCGTCTGTGCTGCCACTGCCATCATACCGGGCAACGGCTGGATATACGCAAAGCGGCCGGCTGCGGGTAACCTGGTCTCCCTCTACTCTTCTGGCGATTATCGAATCAGGCGGCACATCATTTTCAACCCAGTTTTCAAGTGCAGTGAGCGAGTCAAACCGATCCGGTCCAGGTCCCCCAGCGCAGTGTCCCATGCCGGGAACCATGAATAAACGAAAATAGTCTTTAGTCAATGAATCGGCTTGCTCCCGGGAGCTAGCAACCGCCCTAGATGTTGCTAGATCCACCACCCGACTAAAATAGTCAATCGAGGCCAGCGGTGAGATGTCCGGATCACTCCATCCGTGGTAGACCAGCAGCTTGCCTCCGCGATCTCGAAATGCTGACAGATCCGGATTATTCGCATCAACTGCTGACCCGACTTTTTCTAAGGCGAATTCAAGATCCGAATCAAAATCAAAACTGCGAAAATCCCAGTCAGCATCATCGAACACAAACCAGCGAAAGAATCCTTCACCGCCGCGCCAGTGCAGTGATTGATAGGGCGCAGAGCCCGTTACCCAGGTTGACCAACCTCCGGGCGCGGCTTCACCTCCGGGCACCAGCCCCGGATAAATCAGTTCACCCTCAGTGTTGCGTACACCCGACCAGATGCTCTCTACGGCCCTGACCTGTTTTGGCGTGAGGCAGCTGTTACTGTCATTGCCCCCTTCACAGGTGAGGCTGGCGGGTTGAAAGTCACAGGCCTGAGGATTCATCAATATACCATCACTAATCCCGTCGTCGGCATCGCAGGCGTTATTCACTGCCTCGCCCAGAGCCCCCAGTTTAGCTGGAGGGATCCACGATTCCTCGTCCTCCAACATAGCCAGCGAGTACCAGAGATGCCCGCCGGCATAAAAGCGAGTCCAGTCGTTGGCCGGATTACCCGCTATGATGCCGTCGAAATCGTCAGGATAACGCTGAGCTTCCATCAAGCCCTGCTGGCCGCCTTTCGAGCATCCGACAAAATAGGAGTACTGCGGCGCCGCTGCATAGAATGCCCTGACGACAGATTTAGCACGCTCGGTGGTCACGTGAAGCGCTCGGTGGCCAAAGTCCTCAATCAGGTCCATTCTGCCAGATGCCCAAGAAGCATCGAAGGGTACTGGGCCCGCCCTGTGGCCCGTGTCTGTGCTCGCGGTTGCGTAGCCACGAGCCAGAGCTCGACCCATAGCGCGATAGCTAATCGTACCTGCCATGCCACCATTGCCAACAAGCTGTAGTTTGCTGTTCCAGCCAGCGATCGGTAACCAGACCTCAAAGCCAACGGTCGGGAAGATCACCCCTTTGAGGCGGCAAAAGCCCGGCAATTGGAGAGCGACTTCCTCCCCTGGCGGTACAAACTGATCAGCAGCCTCAAGGCTGGCTGCGCTTACGGTAGTGTCCGGCAAGTCAAGGTCAGCCAGTTGCGCACACCGTTCAAGCATGTCGGAGCGAGACTGACCCAGAGCACTGTTTGAAATCACAGCGAACAAAAAGAAACCGAGTAACCCGTAACTATCCTTCCGCATAAGCCCCTCCCCAAGGGTAAGTTCCGCTTAAATTTAAGGCCATTTCAGCCGATCAGTTTTCCTCGCACGGACAAATCCCTTCGCACAATCAGATTGCCAGCGCGGTTCTGAATTCGGCGATCTCTGCCTCGCTGTAGCCCAGATCCTCCAGAATAGCCCCGGTATGCTCACCCAGTGCCGGCACTGCAGCCAGCCTGGGATCATAGGCACTGCTGTGACCCGGCGGTTGCAGAGCGGTCACCGTTCCGACCGGAGTGTCAACTTCAACGAAGCGACGCAGCGCACGTAATTGCGGATGATCCCAAACTGCGGCCATGTCATTGGCGCTGGCATTTGCGATCGCCGCCGCATCCAGACTGGCCCGAATTTCTGCTGCAGTCTTCGCACTGAAGCTCTGCTGAATCAATTCCTGCAGCTCTTTACGATTTTCCGAACGCAGCGTATTCGACACAAAACGGGAATCCTCCGCTAAGGCTGCATTACCTAGCACCAATTCACAAAACGCGACCCACTCCCGCTCATTCTGTATTCCCAGCATCAGCAGCTTGTCATCCCCTGACCTGAACACCCCGTAGGGATAAATACTGGCATGGTCCGCACCACTGCGAACAGGCGCTTGCTGCCGGTCGTAAGCGTAGTAAAGCGGAAATCCCATCCACTCCACCATGGCTTCCAGCATCGAGATGTCGATACGGCAGCCGGAACCGGTGCGCTGACGCTGCAGCAAGGCAGCCAGAATTGCAGTGTGCGCCTGCGTACCCGCCGCGATGTCCGCAATGGAAATACCGCTTTTGGCAGGATCCTCTGCAGACCCGGTGACTGACAGAAAACCGGCCTCTGCCTGCACCAGTAAATCATAGGCCTTTTTACTAGCATAAGGCCCTTCCTCCCCATAGCCAGTGATATTGCAGACAATCAGCTGCGGATAATCAGTCGCCAGCGCCTCA